>PXZU01000105.1_pt1 | contig 13181 bp, 23 predicted proteins | sample 2941351 | NCBI WGS metagenome assembly PXZU01 (sample SAMN08721892, study PRJNA434045) | Viral metagenome, whole genome shotgun sequencing project. | isolation source: viral particles isolated from 30 fecal samples collected over 86 days | host: Mus musculus | place: Germany: Kiel | collected 2017-06 | reverse complement strand
CAGGTCAGCAGCCACAAACACGGGCAACAGGTCAGCAGCCACAAACACGGGCAACTGGTCAGCAGCCACAAACACGGGCGACTGGTCAGCAGCAGATGTTAAGGGCAAAGAAAGTATAGCCATTGTAACAGGCAAAGAAAGTAAAGCTCGCGGTGTATTAGGTTGTTGGCTGGTTCTAACGGAACGTGATAAAGATTACAATATAGTAAGTGTAAAAGCTGTAAAAGTTGACGGAATAGACATAAAGCCAGATACATGGTATATGTTAGTGGACGGAAAAGTAAAGGAAGTTGAATAATTTTGTAAAGATATGAAAATAATTTTCAGAAAAATCACTATCGAAAACTTCAAAGGAGTTACCGATGAGCGTAACTTCGTAATGCGTGTGCGTGAGGCAACGGGAAAGCGGGCATATGTGGCAAAAGCTGGATTAAGCGTGAACATGGATTTGAAAATAGTGTAAAAGGACGTATTTAAAAGAAGAGTTATTATAAATAAAAACATTACGATTATTGGCGTGATGGCATTACCTATTTGCGAGAAGCGGAAAACGATGTAACAGCTCCTACATTGTTTGACATGATGGAATGTCTGTAAGACATTCCAGATATTCAAGAAACAAGCTGCCCGAAAACCTCAAAGTTGGCGGTTACTTATGGCTTAACAAAAAATGAAGCGTATCACCAAAAGTGAAAAGATAGTCGGCAATATAATTACATGAACATTTAAATGATTTGAAAATTTAAAAATTAACCCATTGATGGAAAAGAAATATCATAAATCTCGATTCCGAGCTGATACATTTGGTTTTATTGATTTCGTGCTCGAATTTGATTTTTGCGACAAAGACGAAAAGAAAGAGCTGTACCGTTGCTTGAAACAGGCATGGGCATGGGCTTGTCCGTCACTTAAAGACAATAAGAAAAATAATGTTACAGAATGACTATCAAGACACACGCGAGCCTTTTCAGCGGTATCGGCGGCGCAGAGATTGCCGCCACGCAAATGGGGTGGGAAAATATTTTCCACTGTGAAATTAACCCGTTCGGGCGGAAAGTTTTGGAATATTGGTATCCTAATTCTGAAAGTTATGAAGACATCACAAAAACAGATTTTACAAAATGGGGGGGCAAGGTGGACGTACTCACGGCAGGATTTCCATGTCAACCCTATAGTCTCGCTGGACAGAGAAGAGGAGATTCAGATAACCGTGCGCTCTGGCCGGAGATGCTGCGAGCGATACACGAGATACAGCCCGCTTGGGTCGTTGGCGAGAATGTTTATGGAATCCTCTCGATGGTTCAGCCCGGCGAAGCGGTTGATATGGGACGCACAAGCGATATTTTTGAGGAGAATCACTTATATAGAGAGGAACAGCGGTATACAGTCGACGACATCTGTGAAAGTCTTGAATGTGAAAGATATTCCGTCCAGCCGTTTGTTATTCCAGCTTGTGCCGTTGGAGCGCCCCACAGACGGGATAGAGTATGGTTTCTCGCAAAGCGTGATGCTACCGACCGTCCAGACACAGGGGATGAAACGTTGCAATGCGCAAGGAAAGACAGAGTTCATGCCGTTGAAGATGCTGCCAACACCGACCTCAATAGACAGTGGAAGCGGCTGTATAAACAAGAGCCGATCCCCGAATGCGAGCGAGCGGCCGACTTTGGCCATGAGTGCCAAGATGAACTTGTTGCCAACACCGACAATGAGAGATTGGAAATCGTCGGTATCTCCAAAGGGCATGATGAGAAAGAACGGGAAAACCAGAAACGACGTTTTATCCAACATTCCCGTAATGCTGGGTCAGCATTGCCAGCAGACACGTGGTCGGACTTCCCAACTCAATCCCCTGTTTGTAGCCGAGATGATGAGCTTTCCTCTCGATTGGTTGGTATCTCCTTTTCTCGATGGAGACAAGAATCCATAAAGGCGCTTGGCAACGCATGGGTGCCGCAGGTTGCATACGAGATATTCCGTATCATAGAACAATACGAACGTGAAATAAACAAATGAATTCCAAAACGACAAAACAACCGATACCCAAAGACATAACAATAAAAGGAAACCAATAAAAATGAAAAATGGAAAATTTTGAAAACGTAAAGGTCGGAGACAAAGTGGTGTTAGGCTACGCATGGCATGATGACATTGAAGAGGTAATACGTGTTACCGCCACATTGTTTGTAACGAAAAGAGGATATAAATTCAGAAAAAAGGACGGGTGTGAACAGGGACGCGGCTACGTTCATGCAAGATATGCCACACCCGAAGATATAGAACGTATCGCACTTGAACGAAAGCACATTGAGTTGGTTAGGAAATGCGGAGATATACGTTTTAAAACACTCTCCATCCAACAGCTTGAAGATATATTGAAAATAGTGAGGATGGAAAATACAGAAGAATAATAAAAATAAATTCGATGTATGAAATTAACAGATAATATTTAAAACAAGATTGATTATGGTTGAAAAAGTAGTAATATACGACAACACAAAGTCACCTGTACGTTACTTGTCATCGCTTGATACTTTCAATAATGGAAAGTCTTATGAGTTCCATACTGGAGTGAACATCATTGTCGGAGAAAATGGCAGTGGTAAAACAACGCTTCTTAAAATAATTGAGAAATATCTGCTTGTTGATGAAATGTCCTGCGCTGCAGGAATGTATAATTGTAACATCAATTCCCTGTTTACGGATTTCATGGAAAATAAGATGCTTGACGGAGTGGGTGTATATGCTGATTATACAAGGAACACATACCGATTGTGCCACTGTGACGAAAAAACGAAAGATTCGGTACTTGACAGCTTTGAAAATTTTGGCATGTTCATTGAACAGAATAGTTCTTCTACAGGCGAAGCAGTAAGCATGTCTGTCTCACATTTATTTAATTACATTTTCAACAAAAAGACAGACAAGTTTTTCAACTATAGACAATTCGAGGAAAACTATCATGAGTATTGTGAATATATTGAAAAGCATCATATTGACAGACATGACGAGTGGACGATACTCATGGACGAGCCGGACAGGAACCTGTCAATAGACAACATTGAGGATTTAAAATCCATTCTATCTTTCCACAAGCCGAATACACAGATTATAGCGGTAATTCACAACCCGCTCATAATCTATGCTCTTGCCAAGAATAAGAACGTGCATTTCATCGAAATGACGAAAGATTATGTCAAAAAAGTAACCAAAGCTATTAACGAGCTAACAGAACAAAGATAATTATATGGAAGAGATTATTATTAAAGTCCCTGCCGGCAAAAAAGCCGAATGGGTGAACGGTGTGCTGACATTGGTAGACGACAGACCAAAAGACATAAAAGAGCGTATCAAGACGTTTGAAGATGCGCTGCGTGAGCTTGGAACTCCCGAGGAAGAGATATGTGATGATTTCTTCAAAGAGTATGAGAAACTTGGAAAGGATGTAGTGGCTTACCTCAAACTCCGAGTTATTGCAGAAGCTCTCAACGAGGGATGGAAGCCAAAGTTTGAGAAAGGCGAATACCGGTACTACCCTTGGTTCTGTATGTATACGCAGAAGGAAGACGACAAGATGAATGACGAACAGAAAAGTCGTTGTGTTCTTCGTTCCGGCGGTTACACGAATGCGGTCTACGGCTTCGTGCACGTCTATGCGAGTTACGATGCTTCGCACTCGCATACCGCCAACGGTGCTCGGCTTGCCTTCAGAACTCAGGAACTCGCCAAATACGCAGGGCGACAATTCTTTGAGGAATGGACTGACTTTATGTTTAAACCTCGCACAGGCGAGGAGTTAAACGGAAAGTCAGAAGCTACAGGCACCATTTGAGATAATTGAGGAATTTCTAAAAAAACAAGAAAAAAAGATGAAGCAAAAAAGAATAGACCTATTGTGGGCTATCAAGTTAGAACAGCCGACTTGGGGGGACATATCTGATGAGGATTGTATAGCAGAGGGAGTGTTGAAATTGTTACGCAAATACCCCAATATTGAAGTCCCATATTATTATCCGAGTGCATATGCAAAAGAGTGTGCCAATAAAATTGGTTGGGGACTTGTGTATGATACACCACAACAAGCCTATGCTGATCTGATAGATAAAATCTCGGGTAAGTTGACATGGGAGCGCAATCCCTATGTGTGTGTTTATGATTTTGAACTTGTAAAGTAAAAAGATATGAAAACTATTAAATTCAGAGGTAAAGATTTTCATACAGGCGAATGGTTATATGGAGACTTAAGGCAACGTTTGGGGTATTTCCCATCAATTATTCGACATTATCCCAATGATGAGGGCAAAGTTGCTTACCAAGAAATCTGTGTGGTTGAAGATACCGTCGGCCAGTTCACAGGGCTGTATGACAAGGACGGCAAGGAAATATATGAAGGAGATATTCTGAAGTTGGGCGGCCATGGAAGAAACGGAGTTTGCGAAGTCAAGTGGAATGAATCCGTTGCAGCATTCTGTATTCGTTTCTCTTTTGAACAAATGTTGGGATTAAAACCACTTGGGGATTGGCTGGAAACTGAACGAGACATCGTAATTATCGGCAACATTCACGATACCCCCCCCCCGAAAAACTGGCAGTAAAAAAAATCACAAATGATTAGCAAAACATTACAAACAAAAATAGACCATTCCATCGCTTTATTGCAAAAAGGTGAGCGGATAGCCCTCAAATACTCCGACAAAGGGTATCATGTGGCTTTCTCAGGCGGCAAGGACAGCCAGTGTATTTTACAGCTGGCCAAGGAAGCCGGTGTGAAGCATTATGCCTTTATGTCACTTACGAGCATTGACCCGCCTGAGGTTATACGATTTGTCAAAAGTAATTATCCCGAGGTTGAACTGTTAAAACCGAAAGACAGCATATACAACCTTGCAGTAAAACATTGTTATTTACCTACACGACGTGCTCGTTGGTGTTGTAATGATTTGAAAGAAACGAAATTCGCCAACACAGTACAAGTTATAGGTGTACGCCATTCTGAAAGTTTCAAGCGCAGTAAACGCAATGAAATGGAAATATCCGGTCATAAGTTCTCCGGTACGGAAGATGAGTTCTACAATGAATATTCCGACTACACGGAAACCACATCGAAATGTATCAAGGGCAAAGAGAATATAATCGTCTCGCCAATCATCACATGGACTGAAAAAGAAGTGTGGGAATATCTCAACGACCGTAACTTGTTGTATTGTAAGTTGTATGACGAGGGGGCAAGACGTATCGGATGTATCTGTTGTCCGATGAACGGCAACAAATCTGAGAAACTTGCAGAAATCAGAAGATACCCACATGTCTATCGTAATTGGATAAAGGCAATAAAATCAATAAAGGCAATAAAAGCAAACAGAAAGGAAAGCTTTCTCGTATGGAAACATACGCCTGAAGAAATATTCGATTATTGGATAAGTGGCGACAATTATAAAAAATGGTACGCCGAAAATTTTCTGCAACAAAAGTTGGATTTTAAGTAAATGTCAAAAAATAAATTAATAATAAAATACGGTAATGACAGTAATAGAACTTATCCACCTTCTTAGAAAGGTAGACAACAAGGGGAAGGATGTAAAGTGCATCAACCCAACGGGAGTGATAACAGAATTTGAGGAGCTTGAAAATGTAATAATATTGAAGTGAAAATGAATTAAATATGAAGCAGACAGAACTTATAAGAGCAATACACACATCAACGCCGAAAACACTTCATGCCGCATATGAAGCGGTGTGTGAGGCTTACGCCCAACGGTTATTGGCTCAACTCGGGTTTATGAACCGTGATGATTCTTATTGGGTCGGTAACGAAATCGGCGGCGTGCTTGCGGTAGGGATAAACGACTATTTCCTCTGTATGGAAGAAATAGTGCAGATTGTGGATAATGCCATGAGTTACGAAGAGTTTTACGCATGGTATAGGCAATGGATGGAAACGTTTGGGCCCAAGCAGGAACGTATCAACCTGAGGTCATGGTTAAAAGGGGCAAGACCGAACAATATTACTGGAAAGTTGTAAAAAACGGATATATTATGAATGTATTCCGATTACATACTGTCGCGAGTTAAAGTCCCCACGCTTTTTACTCATATAAACAAAATGGTTGTTGTGGCTGGATATTTGTTTTTTGGTGACAAGAAAAGGTGTAGGAAATCAAAGCCCTACACCTTTCTTGCTTTTGGTAATCCTTGATGGAAAAAGGGTGCCTTTTGCAGCATTAATGAAGGATAAAACTTACATATCCACTTTCAATATACCGTCTACGTTCAATTAGGTTGTGTCTTATCTGTTGTCTCCGCTTTTTTTTCGCTGTTTTCATAATCTTTCACCCCTTTACAAAAACTGTTGGTTCTTGACATTGTCGCAAACATTTCCTGGAGATTTTTTTGCGTGTCAAAATATTCGGGCAGTTCCGCATCTCCAAGGATGTACGTTTCTATTTTCCGGCTTACCTCGATTACATTCTCGGAGGTTACGTCCTTCACGTTCACGGCCAGTCGCACGGCCTCGTTTCTCAGTTCCAATTTTGAATTCATATCTTTTTGTTATTTGGTGTTTATATTCTCTTTCATCTGCAACATTCACACAGATATCTTCCCGCCACCGTGTGCATTCTTTCAGCTATCTCACCGGTCATATAACATACTTCCTCGCCCAACAGGTCATATCCCACAGCCTTTGCGATATGGCTTGACAGATGGTGCAGCTCGTGGGCCATGCTGTTCATGAACTGTCGCGCGCTCGATGCCACACTTATCACCACTACCGACTTCCCTTTTCCCGAGAAACACAGTCCAGTGTCCATCATTCCCGCTGTCAGGTTACGGTATGCCAGTTCAAGATTACGACCTTCACATCCTGCTTCTATGAGAGTTTTCATAATCTCATCCATCTCATAATGCGTCACGGCATAGAACACGGTGATATCCCACTGTTCTGCCTCCAGCCGTATGTCCTGCCTTATCATATCAGCTCAGACCATTCGATGCCGATTCCTTTTGCGTCCATATCGACGAGCCAATGCCGGAAAGCATTGCCGCCCTTCATGTCAGCATCGTTTATCATGTCCGACACATACATGCACAGGCGCTGCTCGTCAGCTATGCTCGATTTGTACAGGTCCGCTTTTCCCTGATGGAAGTAATACACAAAGTCATAGCCGTTGTTGTCCTCAATCTTTATGCCGTACTTCTGCATCATCTCCTCTATCTGTTCCTTGCTCACGGGTTCTATCCGCTCGGCCTTTCCCGTAGTATGGTTCATGCGTTTCATGCCACGTATGGCCAGTTCCACGGCTTTTTTGTTGAAATGGTATCCCCAGTTCCTCAGGTAAGCCCGCATGTCATGCGGTATCAACTCATAAGTATCCAATGCCACTCTGTCCATAAATCGTTCTGTTTAAGGGCAACTGACAGGCAATTCCCGCCAGTTGCCCCTTGGTTAATACTTAACGGCCGTATCGTGAATACCGGCCCGTCCCGCGTACACCACGGCGCTCGTCCATGTACGGACCGTCGTAGTCGTCATATTCTTCCTCTTCACGATAGTTCATGCGGTTGCCGTAGTTTCCGCCACCGCTGTAACCTCCACGGTTGCCGTAACGGCCGCCTCCATTGTTTCTGTAGCCGCCCCCACGTTCGCCCATAGAGCCTCTGTCCTCGCAAAGCTCCTCTATACACTCGAAGAGTTCCTTGCCGTGTTTCAGGATTTTCTTGGCATGCTCTTTCAAGTCCATTGCCGAATCCTCTGTTATCTGAATCATATAGCCCATATTATTTTTCTTTTTTGATCAATTTGCTTTCATCATTTTCAAGTTTTTCCAATATACGGGTCATCACGCTCTCTATGTTTGAGCTGCTTTGCTTCAATTCCGCAACCTGTGTTTCCAGTATCGTGATTTTCTTATCCTGTCTCTGCTTTTCGGCAAACTCCGGATTGAGCTGCATAAGGATTTCGTCATATCTGGCTATCTTCTGCCGCTCTTCGTCGACACGGTTGATTATGCCGACAGATTCATTCTTGAGACTGCTGATTTCCGCGTTCATCGCATCGCGGCTTATCGTCACGAACACATTTCCTGTACCGAAATCCGCACTTTCCTTGTTGGCCGGAAGCTGTTGGAACTGACGCTGGGCACCGTTGACGTTGACATACACGTCGACGACCTGTTCCTGCATCTGCCCGTACTGCGGTGCCGTAGGAAACTTGAAAACCGGCTGTGTCACCTGAGTTATATTGCCGATCTCAATCCGTGGCACACTATCCTTGTACAGGATATATATTGTCTGGTTTACTCTTGATGATGAAAACATATCTGTATTGTTTGTTTTTAATTCAATTATTTACTCACTGCCACCTGTCGTAACCTCCGTTGCTGGTGCTGTCGCTGCCGTTGCCGCAATCGTGATCTGCAGGGAATCGTTCACTGTCACACCGTATGCGCATCCGCATCTGATGCAGCTCGGCTGTATGTCACGTCCGAGATTTGTCACGGTTACCGATGTCGGCAGGCTCGAATATCCTTGGAAAGCCACGACAAAGGTCTCTGTGAAAACCTGTGTGTGCGCACCGCAACACCCTGTCGGTACAACCACCGATATTGTCGCGGTTACAGGAATGAAGATTGTCGTGCCTACAAGCCTTGGCGTGCCGTTCTTGTATGTCAAGGTTGTCTGCGGCTGCACTGTCGAATCCACGCAGTACCCCTTGCACAACTGCTCTTTCATCACGGCCAACAGTCTTAGCTCGTTTGCGGCCGGAGCTGCACTCGCTCCGACCGGTGATAGATAAACCGCCATAATTATTCCAATTTTGAAATTTAACTAAAACACTGTTTATCTGCATCCGCAGCCGTTGTTGTTGCAGCTGCCGCAATTGTTCCCGTTAAACGGATAGCCGTAGTTGTTGCATCCACAACCGAACGGGTTGGGGACTACATACGCCGGTGAAGGGCACGGACGGAGCTGTGCGACAAGATTTGCGGTCTGCTGTTGCTGCGATGCCGAGAGCTGGAACGCCTGCACCTGGTCACGCAAGTTCTGGTTCTCACGCTGCATCTCGCGCATCTCCAACGCGCAAAACTTATCGTTTATTACCTGTGTCTGTGCGGCAATGGCGTTCTTAATCTCGCATGTCTGTTGTGCTGTGGCATAATTGGTCGCCGCAAAGCCACGCTCGACACCTGTTGACAGAGTGTTGATTGCACCCTGCAAGGTGTTTGTCTGCTGGCTGATTGCAAGACGGTTCTCGCAGCAGCAATCACACAACTTGCTCATAATGGCTGTATTTCCGCTCTGCATGGCAGCTATGATGTCGCGTTGGCCGAGACCGAGCTGTCCGAGCTGTGTGGAGAGGTTGTTGATTGCACCGTTCAATGCGTTCACGTCACAATGCAAAGTCGACGCAAGCTGTGAAATGGCCTGTCCGTTACCTTGGATAGCCTGCATGAGCAGTTCGCGTCCTGCGTCGTTGTTCACGAGGTTGCCGAGGTCCGCAAGTCCCTGTGCCGAGCCGCGACCGCCGAAACCGCCGCCGAAGCTGTTACCGAAACCGCCCCATCCGAAAATAAGGAGAATTACAATCCACCATGCTCCCATGTCGCCCCAACCTCCGTTGCCACGGTTGTTGTTCATCATTGCGGCCACCATGTTGGGGTCAAGGCCGCGGTTCTGACAGAGCGATGCGATAAGGCCGGCCATGCCTCCGCCGCCCAATCCACTGTTGTCACCCAAGGAAAAAATTTTTGTGTCTGACATAAATATTTTGTGTTTTTGTGTTGGTTGCGGCCCAATATCGGACCGTGCTGCAAAGATACCCATAGCAAATATCCCTGCAAAAAGTTACTTTCCGATAAAAAGGAAATTTTTTCGCAAAATTCGGCAAATATCCAAAAAGTGTGAAATACGTTTGTCTTTGCAGTGGTTTATTATAAAGAACGTGAAAAATATTACGGCCTCCCGATTCTAAATCCATTAAATTCGGTGGGTTTTAGAATCAAAAGACAGCCAATCACACCGTAGCCAGTTCGCTTCCAATAGACCGCATAAAAAATATAGTAAACGCCAATACATCTTTTGGTGATTTTTTAACATAAATAATTTGTGTAATCACCAAAAGGTTATTACCTTTGTATTGTCAAATTTAATAAAACAGTTTAATATGCAGTACACGGAAAAAGAAGATGACTTAATTCGATTAATCAGAAATTACAGAAGAGCATACCCAAATGGCGCTCGGGTCTTGGAACAAGAGATATTAGAATTGGTTTACGAATTAATGGAAAACGAGTAATTAACCAGCCTCTCCCCGAAAATGGAGAGGCACAAAAAAACAAAAGATATGGAAATAACAGTATCACAGACGAAACAGCGTGCAACGGTACGACAAGTGCTCGATGACATATACGAAGAAGTTAATTGGGCATATTTGGCTAAAAATTATTTTGGTAAAAGCCGTTCATGGCTATACCATAAGTTCAGTGGTGCAAATAATGGAAAAGACGATGACTTTAGTGACGTTGACCGTGAGAAGCTCAGAGCGTCATTAAAAGATATTGCCGTTCGTGTCAATGAAGCGGCAGACAGGTTGTAACTGACCTGATTAAATTTGACCGGCCCCGGGACAATCGTCTCGGGGCTTTATTCTATAGCTGTTAATCCCCGAGAAATCAAATATCTTATTCTTGGTTCTGTTATTTCATATAAAACCGAACCGTCGACACTTGGTATGAGGCCATCTCTTACATATCCGATTTTCTTTAATTCCTTTATGTGGTTCTGTGCTGTGGACTGTTTGTTTTGGGTCACCTCCATGTACTCACTTTGCGTAAATGATGTTTTGCGTACTGCAAGCAATTTGTTTATCCATGAATAAACATCATCACGTCTGCTTATTTTGAAAGGCAGTAATGCTATGTAATCAAATCTAACGCAAAACTGGCCCATTCCTTTTGCAATAGCCTCGGGAGAGAATGATGTTATCACCTCTCTTTCGTCCGCATAAAATATACAGTTCAATAGCGATATTAATGATCGGGGGGGGGGATTTGTCCGCCAATTCAAGTACTAATTTCTTTGTTGAATCTTCCGGGATAAGCGCTCCTAATGTTACAGGGCTTTCTTTATTGATGGAATAAAATGCAAGTCTATGGTTCATTATACGTTCCAAATCTTCATCTTTCCATCTGATATCAACATCTTGAAATTTGTCAAATCGTATTCCTTTGCTGTTGAGATTTCTTTTTACCTCTGACCAAAGGCTGAAAACGACACCAAGTTTTGGGGTATAAAGAAAATCTGTGTCACTTAATAAATCTTGCATAAAAACAGACACTTTTTCTACATCTGATTTAAGAAGCGGGTACTCGTCAATCTTATCAAAAAGTATAATGATGGATTCAAATCCAACATCTTTGCTTAAATCCAATAATAATCCAAGCATATCCATCAATTCTCTTAAATCAACATTGTCAACCCCATCAATGGTGAAGCTGTTAAACTTGTCTACATTGATGGTTGAGAAGTAATCATGATGTGCGTCATCAAAATTAAAAGAACTGTCACCGAAAAGAGTTCTGCGTATTATTTCTGCCGTCACACGCAAAACCCCGTCCGCAATATCATTTATATGCTTTAAGTTATTGTTCCATTTTCGTTGCCACCATATTGTTCTTTTCTTATTCCTTATGGTATTTGCTGTCTCCACAAAATCAGGTGCCCATTTAATGTCATAGAACATCTCCAATAAAACATTGAATTTGGTTCTTTGGCATTTTGACAAATGTTTCAGAAGGCTTTTATCTTCTGAAAACCTTTTTGCAAGTCCCAAAGTTATGTTTTGGATGATTATATATAAAAAATATTTGGTATTATTTGTTTGCGGAACACCGTCATATCGTGTTATCAATAGCGGCAAAGTGTTCTTTTGCGATAAATCATGAAACAGTTTATGTATAATGGCAGATTTGCCCTGTCCTCTTTGTCCCAAAATAAACCGGCTGTTCCCATCAACGATGAGATTCAGTAATTGATTGTAAAATGGCGGTTTGTAGAAAATTTCGTTTAATACATCAAGCTCTTCCTCAGCACTGAATTTAGAGAACGGTTCTACACGGAGATTTTTTATTCTGCACATATACGTTGATTTTATTACGCAAAAGTACAAATAAAAATTATCATGTAGTTATATCATTATATTTATTTAGGAATAAAAACAATTAAGTGGCTTTTACGCAGAGCGCAGGTCTATTTTAGAAAGAAAGACCAAAGGGCTTTGCCATATCTACAAAAGATAATATTACAACTCCCTAAATCACCTGAGCAACTCACATCTGAATAAAGAAAGACCGACACAACAAAAGCGGCTTAGCAAAATATTTTCCGGTTTTTCTTTGGTAGTTCGGGAAATTGTTGTAACTTTGCAACGCTAACAGTTTGACAAACTATAATGTTACGTGGGGCAGCGGTGAATTGCTCAATAAAAGTTGGGCATTTTTTATGCTCACACTTTAAAGATATTTGGCGGTTGCCTATACGTAGTCATAACTTTGCTCTTCGTGACAAAGTTTGTCGGACTGTTAGCAGCGTATATGGCGACCGCTTTTTTTGTTTGCCTGTAATGACTTAAATGCTAACAGTCATGAATGATTTAGTTTTCAAAGGTGCAAACGACCTTGTACTGACAAATAGTTTGTTGGTGGCTGAAAAGTTTGGAAAAGAGCATCGGCATGTTTTAGATGCTATTCGTGACCTCATTAAGGGGTGTGCCGAAAATTCGGCAGTCCCTATGTTTGAGGAAACAACCTACATCAATCCGCAAAACAAACAAGAGTACCCCATGTTCATTATGAACCGTGACGGCTTCACTCTTCTTGCTATGGGATTTACAGGTAAAAAAGCCCTTAATTTTAAAATGGACTTTATCAACGCTTTCAACAAAATGGAAACGATGTTAAGAAGCGATGACTACATCCTAATGCGTTCCCAACAGATTTTGCAAAAGAGAGTTGAGATGGCAGAACAAAAAGTACGTGCACTCGAAGAAAAGAATGCTTTGCAAGATGCCCAACTACGCCAAGCCGCTCCGAAAGTGAAGTACGTTGACGAAGTGTTACAGAGTGTCAATACCTACACGTCCACCCAGATAGCCAAGGAGATAGGCATGGACGCAGCCAAGTTCC
>PXZU01000104.1_pt1 | contig 13191 bp, 18 predicted proteins | sample 2941351 | NCBI WGS metagenome assembly PXZU01 (sample SAMN08721892, study PRJNA434045) | Viral metagenome, whole genome shotgun sequencing project. | isolation source: viral particles isolated from 30 fecal samples collected over 86 days | host: Mus musculus | place: Germany: Kiel | collected 2017-06 | reverse complement strand
ATAATTCCAAAACAAAAATATGAGTTTTTTCAATTCTTCAAAGAACATGAGAAAGAAATACAAGACCTTTTATTTGAAGAAATGGGTAAATGTATTGATAAAACCTTTACAGATTTTAAACAAAAAGAACTTCAAGAATTATTTGAAACTAATAATCACGAACATAACATTGGAGAAGATATAAAACGAGTCTTAGAATCTGGAAGTTATAGTAAATATATTAGAATACCTAAATCCCTACAAGATTATTTAAAAATGCAAGATATGATACATAGAGAAGTGTCAGATCATATTCAAAAGATAGAAGTAGAAGAATGGGCGAAATATACTAACAGTTTGCTGAAATTTGATAGAGGATTAAGGAGAAAAGCAAAGATATTAGAACAGCGGATGAATGGAGAATATCAGTAAAATTGAGTAGAGTAGAAAATCTAGTTACAGGCGAAAGAATGATGACTGAAGGTAACGCTCTTAGACATTATTTAGCAAAAGGTAAAAAGGCTCTTAAATCAAATGATTATGAGAGAATGAAAAATGTTTGGAATGAAGCAGCTAATGTAATAGATTGTGTATTTTGTTATAAGTGTCCACAAGATGATATTGGATATTGTGGTTTAAGAAGAAATTCTGATATCAGCGAAGAAGAAAAATTTGTTAAATATTGTTTTCCAAGTGTGTTGGCTTGGTGGGAGTGTCAGTTGAGTGAAAAGCGGAACAAATAGAAGGAGAATACATAAGTGACATTATCAGAACTTAAAAAGCAAATAGATTTTCTCTGCGATAATGGACATGGTGATAATCTGGTTTTAGTAACACTTTCAGAATCTTCAATTGGTTCCAGAGCTGCCACTGGTATAACAGGAATTCGCTCAGGTTTCGATTGGGAGCATGGACAGGTAAGGATATCTACTGAGAAGAAAATTATTTCTTATGGAAAAGATAGAGACAATGCTATGGAACCAAGGAGGGAAGATTATGATATCGGTTCAAGAGTACGTCATTTATTACTCTGTCCTAAATGTCAAAATCAATTAAGAAAAGATGTCAATTATTGCAGTAACTGTGGGCAGAGAATAAAGAAATAAAAATTAGAAAAGGAGAATAAAGAAGTATGACAAATGAATTAAGAGACACAATTGAAATGATGAACAGTGAAGACTATAAGGAGCGATTTAAAGCTGAATATTATCAGGTGGTGATTAGATATCAGAAATTGAAATCTATGCTTGATAAGTGGGATAACGATCAGCTTAAATTTACTCCAACTTGTCCAAGAAGTACGTATAATATGCAGATCACAGCTATGACAGACTATATTGCGGTTCTGGAGGCAAGAGCAGTTATGGAAGGTGTGGAACTGTAAAATGAGAATGATATGATAAAGGGAGAAACTATTGGAGACATATTTTAAAATCAAATCTTTTGTAGAGTTTGGAGTACCAGTATTTTTATTTGCCTTATGTGTTTTAATAATGCTAATTTGTATAATTGCAGGAATTATAGAATCACATAAAGAGAATAAGATTAAAAGGTATATGTTAGCAAATGGATATGAACATTATCTGAGAGATGTTGCTTCTGTTGGAGGAAAATGCTGGTACGCATTTAGAAAAGATAATATTAGAATTGACGAAGAAAAATTATATAAAATGTCATTTAGGCAGGTAAAGAAAAATTACAAGTGAGGTATATATGAAGGTAAAATTTATAGATAATGTAGATATCAGTGGTAAGATCAATATTAGTAAAGGAGAAATTTTTGAAGCAAGAGAAGATGGCGATTTTATCATGATTCGCATGAAGGATGATAGTACAGTTAAAGCACCGAAATCTGAAATCGAAGGAATTTTGGAAGTAGTGGAAGGAGAATAATTGAAAAGAGTGGCATTAAAAGCACGATTTCGAAGGCATACAAAACAAAGAAAGGAAGAAAAATTATGAAGAAAGTATTAGTAGTGGTAGACATGCAGAATGATTTTGTTGATGGAGTTTTGGGGACAAAAGAAGCGGTTGGTATTGTAGAGAATGTAGTAAACAAGATTAAGAATTTTGATGGTAAGATTTTTGCTACACTTGATACACACCAGAGTAATTACATGGAAACATCCGAGGGTAAGAAACTTCCCGTTCCTCATTGTATCAGGATGACAAGCGGATGGTTACTTAATGAAGATATTATGAAAGCATTAGATGGTAAAGATTACAAGACCATTGAAAAGAGAACTTTCGGATCAACAAAGTTAGTAAATGAAATTCATAGGATTAAAGGCAATGATGATATCGAAATTGAATTTGTTGGATTGTGTACTGATATTTGTGTGGTTTCAAATGTTCTGTTGTTGAAAGCATATTTTCCAGAAGTAAAAATGACAGTAGATGCAAGTTGCTGTGCCGGTGTTACACCTGAGAGCCATAAGGCAGCGTTAGACACAATGAAGATGTGCCAGATTGATGTGATTGGAGAGTAAATGGACAAATATCTTAGTATTATCACTAACTTTGGATGTCACTATAAATGTCCTTATTGCATAGTCAAAGAGAATAATTTACAAATTCCGAAAACGACACTTAAAGGATTAAGAGAATTGGATAAAACATATAAGGAATGTGGATGTAATATCATTTCTATTTCAGGTGGTGGCGATCCATTACATAATTATGATAAGCATTTTGATTGGTATAGAGAATTGTTTAAATGGTCAAGAGAATATCATTCAAAACATAATTTATGTTATTCCAATCCAGTTCCTATTGAGATGCATACAAGCTATATGACTGATGAAACATCTTTTCCGTTTTATGATTGTTACCGTGTTGTCTATCATGCAAATGCAATTGAGGATTTAAACAAGATTCATAGAACAGGAAAAGAAATAGTAAGAGTGGTGTATGTAGTTACTAAAGATTTCACATTACATGACATAATGGATATTGCAAATTATGTTAAAAATAGTGATCAAATTGACGAGTTAAGTTTTCGGCAGTTTGTGGATGATAAATATGAAGCAAAATTCTATTTACACGATTATTTAAAATTAGGACATAAGAAACTTTGGTGGTATATAGAGCAAAACGATTACAATTTGTATTATGTAGAAAATGAAATGTATACAGAATATAGGAAAATAGGTGAGAAAGAATGCAGTTAAAAAATGTTTTCAGGCATTTTCAGAAAATATGTGTTCATAAATATTGGGTATTCTACTATTGCTGTAAAGTTGGAATTCCAATACAAGGATTGTTTCATGATATATCTAAATTTTCTCCGACAGAATTTTGGGAAAGCGTGAAATATTATCAAGGTAATATTAGTCCAATAGATGCTTGTAAAAAAGAAAACGGATGGTCATCAGCTTGGATGCATCATAAGGGAATAAATAAACATCATTATGAGTATTGGCAGGATAACTTTGATAATGGTGGAACACCTATTGAAATGCCAATAAAGTATAAGAAAGAAATGCTATGCGATTATCTAGGAGCAGGCAGAGCGTATTATGGCAAAGATTTTACATATATGAAAGAATATGATTGGTGGCAGAACAAAATGAAAAAGCCATTAGCTATGCATCCAAATGATAAAGCATTTATTACTATGTGGCTATCGAAACTCGTTAATGAGGGCAATATTATCTTTAGGAAATTGAGAGAAACGGAGAAATAGATATGGAACAAATTATTAAAAGTTTATTAGAAACAGATATGTATAAGTTTAGTATGGGACAAGTAATCTTCCATCAATTCTCTGATTATAAAACAACTTGGACATTTAAGTGTCGCAACAAAGATGTGTTCTTTACTCACGAAATGGTTCAAGAAATTAAGAATCAGATCAAGTCATATTGTACTCTTAGATTTACTGAACAGGAACTTCAATATTTGGATAATATTCTTTGGATTAAAGGAAGTTATATAGATTTTCCACGTCTGTGGAAACCAAGATTTGAGGATTTTGAGATAACAACTAATGCAGAGTGCGGATTATCTATTGAGACTAAAGGCACTTGGTTGAATACCAGTATGTATGAAATTCCAGTGCTTGCTATAGTAAATGAGGTCTATTTTAGAATGGCACATGATTATGAGCATCTGATAAAAATTTTCAATGAAAAACTTGAAGAAAAAGTAGGCTGGTTGGAGATTCATCAGGGTAAATATCATCTTTCTGCATTTAGTGAGTTTGGTCTTAGACGTAGACTTTCCGCTGAAGCACAGGAGAATGCAGTAAAGAGATTATCAACAGCAAAATACTGTAGTTCCACTTTTGTTGGTACATCAAATGTTTATTTGGCAATGAAGAATAATTTGATACCAACTGGTACTCAGGCACATGAATATATTATGTGTGTAGGACAGGGAAATCATAAACATAATCCTGCATATTCAAATTGGTATGCAATGGAGTCATGGGTAAAAGAGTATGGGATTCTAAATGGAACCGCTTTGACGGATACCATTACTACGGATTGCTTTTTGAGAGATTTTAATTTGACTTATGCCACATTATTTAGTGGAGTAAGGCATGACAGTGGTGATCCATATGAATGGGGAGCAAAGATAATTAAGCATTACAAAGATTTGGGAATAGACCCGCAAACAAAAACCTTGCTGTTTAGTGACAGTTTAAATTTCAAGAAGGCAGATGAGATTTTCCGTTATTTCAGAGGAAAAGTAAAAGTGGCTTTTGGAATTGGAACTTATATTTCTAACGACACTGATGTAGAACCACTAAATATTGTTATGAAGGTTACAAAATGTAATGGTCAGGATGTAGCCAAGTTATCAGATGTGGATGGAAAGGGTATGTGTAAAAATCCTGAATATGTAGAATATTTACAGAGGTGTATTAATTGGAGGATGGACAATGAATAATATTTTACTTATTCCAGGCAGTTTCAATCCAATTACAAATGCACATATCGAAATGGCTAAAACTGCAAAAGAGAAAATTAATGCAGACGAAGTTTATTTTATTCCTGCTCATGATACATATGTTGCTAAGAAGAAAACATTAATTCCTGGGAAAAGCAGATGTAGATTGATTGAAGAAGCAACTCCAGATTATATGACATATACGTCTCTAGAAATAGATAGTTTTCTTCCAGTGAAAACATACGATACCATTTCTAAATTAAGAGAAAAACTAGATAGAGATTATAAGTTTTATGATTTTTACATTTGTTTAGGGATGGATAATATAGGAACATTGACGACTTGGTATAATTGGCAACCTTTTGTCGAAGAAAATAGGTTTGTTGCTTGTGTAAGAGAAGGGCAAAATCTTAACAAGACATTGAAGAAGTCGGGTCTATCAAAGTACGAGAATCATTTTGTAGAAATAATGATTTCTGAAAACCATATCTCTTCAAGCTTGGTGAGAGATTTGTGCGAGCAAGGTAAGTTTGATGAAATAAAAGAGATTGTTCCTGAAAATGTATACGAGTATTTACGGAGGTTTTATGATGTACTTAACAGAATTTAATGCAATAGAAGTAAAAAATAAATGTGTGGAATGGATCAGAGATTTCTTTGAAGAAAATGGGAAAGGTTGTAATGCCGTTGTTGGTATTTCAGGTGGGAAGGACAGTTCTATTGTAGCAGCATTGTGTGTAGAAGCACTTGGTAAGAATAGAGTAATCGGTGTGCTAATGCCAAACGGAGAGCAAAGAGACATTAGTATGGCAAAGAAGCTGATTAAGCATCTTGGTATTCATAGCATAGAAATAAATATTGGTGAAACGGTAAACTGTGTACTTAATGGAATCGTAACTGCAATTTATGATGATGTGAGACAGGGATTTGATACATTAAAAATTTCGGATCAAACAAAAATTAATCTTCCGGCTCGTATCAGAATGTCAACCTTATATGCTGTTAGCCAGAGTATGAATGGTAGAGTGGCAAATACATGTAATCTATCTGAAGATTGGGTAGGGTATTCCACACGATATGGGGATGCAGCAGGTGATTTTAGTCCGTTATCTAATTTGACTGTTACAGAGATTAGGCAGATTGGAAGAGTCTTAGGATTACCAGATGAATTGATTGATAAAGTCCCTACGGATGGACTTTGTGGGAAGACAGATGAAGACAATCTTGGATTTACCTATGATGTGTTGGATAAATATATTCGTACTGGCGAAATTGAAGATGAAGAAGTAAAGAAGAGAATTGATATGATGCATGAGAAGAATCTGTTCAAATTGCAGTTAATGCCGAGTTTTCAACCGTAAATAGGATTAATATATAAAGAAGGAACGGAGGTAAGGTTATTTGGCAGTAAAATTAAAGGTTAATGTAATAAACCAACTTAAATTGCTTCGCCAAAGCACATTTAAGGATATATATTGTTTCCTTGATGAAGATGTACAGAATGCTCAGAGAGCAAAAGCAACAGAAGTAAAGGTTACTGTTGATAGATGGGGAGAAGGAAGCGTTACTATTGAAAACAACGGTAATGTACTTACTAATCCACAGGCACTATTTTCTATTGCAGAAAGCGATTGGGATGAAGAAGTAAGAAATAGTGAAAATCCTTTTGGCATGGGATTCTTTAGTAACATTACTGTCAGTAATCTTATCAATGTTCATTCAGGAAATACATATATCACATTTGATGTAGAAGATATGATTTCTACGAACAATACAGAAATCAAAATAGAAGAAATAGATGAATATTATGACGGATTCAAATTAATTCTTAGAAATTTTGATTTTGATACAGCGAGTTCATATGATATACAAGAGCGCGTAGAAGTTCTCGGAAAATATATTCATGAGTTAGACATTTATTATAATGGAGAATTAATTGAAGAAAAGGATCTGACAGAGGGTGATGGCAGTAAGTATCAATTTTCTGTAGATGATAAAAATTGCAAAGGTTGGATTGCATTAGGAAATAATTACTCTTGGGGAAATAATGTTAATGTATTTTACAAAGGAAGGTTGGTTGCACCGTTAGAAGGATTGCCATACTTAAAAGGTGATTTACATGTAAGCGACAAAACTCTCAATTTAACATCTCCAGATAGAAAAGATATTATCAAAGATGAAAAATTGAATGTATTTAAAAAGGTGATAACAGAACATGTTGAAAAATACTGTACATCTTTATTGGTAAACGGAGAAGAGAATATTAGTGATTATGCTTCTTGCTTTGGTTATTATGTGAATAAAAAGAATGTAAAAAATAGCATCAAATTTATGACATTCAAGAGCAAAAGTGAAGATGACATTAAATATCTAAAAGGAATTGCTATTGCGAGAGGTAAAAACAAAGATATCAAATCATTTACAGGTTATGAAATATATCTGAAAAAAGATGCGGCCAAACAAAATGAGCAAATTGTAAATGAAGTTACTGTAAATCCTAAATTACAAACGGCACCAGAGGAAGCTAGTGGACGAATTTATCATGAAGCATCGTATTCTCATAGAGATGGATATGTAGAAGTGCCAGAAATAAGAATAAAAGACTTGATGGAAAAGAGAGGTTCTTTGATTATTGATTCAGTGGAGCCAACATTCTTTATAGGATTTAATGAGGTAGAGCAATATGAATACAAGCTGAATATTGCAAAACATTATGATTTGAAAATTATTGTGAGTCGAAATGATGTAGAAACTTCTATATTAAAATCTATGAAAGAATCCGATAATGTGTTACATATTTCTGAACTTAAAGAAGAAATAATTGTTAGAGGATATTTATCAAATACAGAATTATCTATCAAAGAAAGTAGAGCATTGATGATTTTTGATATGATTAGTAGAATTTTAGGTTTTGATCATAATGTATTTGCTATTGGCGATTTAATGGTGACAAAATCTGTTTCAGTAGAATCAATTGGTGTTGAAGAAGAAATGGTCGAACCAAACATTGTTGTATTGAAAGATGAATTGAATGATAAAGTTTATGTGGATAGAAGCATCATTAACAAGAATAAGCTAAGAAATGATACAGATACGAATTTGGATATATTTGATTATCAGTTTATTATGGCAAATTTTAAAGAAATGATGAAACAGGTTGCATTAGTGGCTGGTATATCGTCAAATGATTGTGAAGTAAAAGTGTTAGATATCTTGGGGAATTGTGCTTGAAACAGTATTAAATTCCTGTTTTAAGATTTGAAGTGAGGTGATTTTGATTGTTAATACCTGCAATTATATTGAAGAATGAAATACAAGAAGCGTTTAAGAGATATTACTATTCTGATGATATGATGTACGAAACTGGTGGTCTAAATAATTGGTTGCCAAGTATTCAAGAAGAAACCGAAACAGGAAGGTTTCAATTTGCCATTGTAAATTCAGAAGAAAAACTGATTGGATATTTAGATTATCATATTGACTGGTATAATTCATGTGCTTCCAGATTTGGATTGATTTCTTTTGATAGAGGTAATCCAATTGTAGGGATGGATTTATATAGTGAATTGAAGAAACTTGTTTATGAGTACAAGCTACATAGAATCGAATGGAGAATGATAGGTGGCAATCCAATAGAGAAACATTACGATAAATTTTGTAATAAATTTGGTGGCACTAAGCACGTTCTGAGAGATGCTATTAAAGATAAATATGGCAAATACCATGATGATATTATTTATGAAATTATCAATAATTAAGAATTTGAGAAAGGAGAAATATTATGTATATACCACAAATAGGTGATGTAGTAAAGGATAATGGTTATCCAGTTGTAGTGGTAGATTTAAAGAATTATGAAAATAGTGGTGATTGTTCGTATGACATGAAATATTTACTTTGTGATTTAAAATATCTTCAAGATAATCATGGTATTGTCACAATGTCAGATTTAGAACAACATGGAAGATGGGTTGCTATTCGTGGGACTGAATTTCCTATTATTGAAAAAGTTGATGTTGCTCCATTTTGTATTGAGAATGTTGAATGTAGGATGATTCGACAGAAAGTAGCAAAAACAGTCACAGTATATGAATAACCGATGAATCCGAAATTTCAAGGATAAAAATGTAAAGAAAAGGAGAAAAATAAAATGAATGTTGGAGATAAAGTAATTGTAAAAGATAATTTAAAGGACGAATTAAAGAAGCTTACATTTGATGATAGCACATGTGAAAGTATGCATGAAAGATTTGCAAATACAGAACAAGAAATATTTGATTTATGGGAAAACGATGATGGACAGAAATATGCAACAGTAGATTTATGCTGTGAAATTCCAGTACAGTGTTTAGAGGTTATCTGTTGAAAGCGTTCTTTCATGGCAGCAAATAGAGAAGTAATAAGTGTAACAAGGCATTATCCTATAATATAAAGTTTAAAATTCAAAGTTGAAAAGGAGAAAAATATTATGGCAACGGTAGAGAAAATGACAGTACATAAGGCATTGGCAGAATTGAAGATTGTAGATGACAGAATTATTTCTGCAATCAACGGAGGAACTTATTGTGTAGCAAATAAACACTCAAACGAGAAGATTAAGGGTGTCCCTGTTGATGAATATAAGGGGGTTATGCAAGGTTACTACGATAAAGCAACGGATCTGATTAAAAGAAGAAACGCTATTAAGAGAGCAGTTGTTTTATCTAATGCGACAACAAAGGTTATAATTAATGGTCTGGAATATACAGTAGCAGAAGCTATTGAAATGAAGAATCATGGTGTGGAATTTGATGAAAAAATGCTTGATGTGCTGAATAAGCAGTATAACAAGGCACAGTCTGAAATCCTGAAACAGAACGGTGATGACCTTGAAAAGAGGGCAGAACAATATGTGATTGGTATTTACGGTTCCAAGGAAGGTAAAACCAATACAGACGATTTTGAGAAAACTAAGAAGGATTTTATTACAGCAAATTCCTATGAACTTGTTGATCCAATTAAGATTTTGGACAAGATTAACACACTTGAAGAAAGTATCGCTTCATTTAAGGCAGAGGTTGATGCAGCACTAAGCACTTCCAACGCTGTTACAGAAATTGAAATTAGCTATTAGAGAATAGTTAATTGAGGATTATTCACTGTTTACCGAAAACTTTAGACTACAACTCATCAGTCTTTTGTAGATATAGACTTATGTAAAACCAAAAACAAATCTGCAAAACAAAATGCAAATTATATAAATTATCAAATAGATTATTTAAAAATATAATTTGTATAATTCAAAACTATACAGTACATATAGTCGGCACGATAATTCCTTGATTGGGATTGGCTGACACCAATGTATAACATCTATTGAATTATACTATTTTAAAAAAGATAAATATTAGCCCCAGTGAAGAGGGTGTGTACTGTAAAGTTCAAAGTTGTAAGGCTCAAATAACAACGCTCAGAAGTTCAAAGTTTAAATCATGAGTCAAAGTTAAAAGAGTAAATAGTAAAGTTATAAAGATTTATCAAATCCTTGGTATACAGTTCAGCATAGTTGTACTTGGCTATAAGCATCTGCAAGGCTGGTGAATGGTGAATAATTCTTTTATAAAAATTGGATGTTTGATGGAGTGTTTAAGACATTCCAAAACTACTCTCCACAACTCACTTTCCTTTCTGGTATGTACAGTAGGAATACGGAAATTTAAGTCAATGTGCTTAAATATTCCGTCAAGCATCCAATAATAAGGATGAATGAAAAAATAAGAATTTGAAAAGGAGAAAATATTTATGAGTAGTCTGAAGAGTAAAATTGCAACAGGTGGAGCAACAGCATTGGTAGTCATTTTAATGATAGCTGCGCTGTATGGTGTAAGCTGGATTGTAACTTGTGGAATTATTAAATTGATTACAATGTGCTTTGGATTGACGTTCAAATGGAGTATTGCTACTGGAATTTGGCTGATCATTTGTATTTTAAGGTCTATCTTCAATGTGACTGTAAAGAACAAGTGATTCACCAAAATACATACAATATATAGTATATAATAAATCAAAAAACGCAATATATTGATAGAATAAGCGGTTGAAATTCTTATTTCATTGTGTGGTTATAATTCTTGTTTGAGATTATCCTTTGTGGTATGCTTGTAATAACATACTACAAAAGGAGAATAAATTTATGGATATATCAGTTTTGTTAAAAGAATTAGCAAAAATAAGTGCTATTAAATTAACTGAGGAGACAGTTAAAACGTTTGTTGAAGCAAAAATAAAGCCTATATTTGCAAATTGGGGAAAGGATGATTTAAGATCGGTTGAATTGGAGGCCTGTTTAAGCGAATATTTGTTGAGATGTTATGCAAAGAATAATATCATGACAACTATAGTGTTTGGCAAATTGCAGAAGACATTAGAAGATTTGTATATTCCATTAACTTTAGAAGAATATAGAAATGAGGATATAAACTGGGTTATAGATGAAAATTGCTATAGTATCTTAGATAATTATTACCGAATATTAATTGTTGATATGGCTGGTATGGGTAAATCTACTATTGTAAAATATTTTGCTTGTCAAGGAGTTAATTTAGATAAGTGTATTCCTGTTGTGATTGAATTAAGAAGATTGGAGAAAAATCAGTCAATACTAGAATATATACAAACACAAATTAATTCTTTGGATAAAAATATAAAAATAGAAGAAATAGTAGATATATTAAAGAAAGGGGATTTTGTGATATTTTTTGATGGTTATGATGAAATCGCAAATGAGAATAAAGCGGATGTTTTAGATGCAATTCAAGAATTCACAAGTAAAGCAACCAATACAAAAATAGTAATTACATCAAGAGAGGAGGATGATTTAAATTCATTAGGAGAATATAAGTGTGTAAATATAAAGCCGTTGACTGAAGAAGAGGCATATGAGTTAATAAAGAAGTATGACAATGATGGAGATATTTCTAAAAAGCTAATAAAGAGATTAAAAGAAGACTCATCAATGGATGTTTTAAAAGAATTTTCGGAGAATCCACTTTTAGTTTCACTATTATATAAAACATTTGAATATAAAGAAGAAATCCCATATAAAAAAATAGATTTTTATGAACAGGTATATGCAGCATTATTTAATGATCATGATAAAACAAAAGGTTCTGCGTATGTTCATGAAAAAAGAACAAAATTGGATAAGTTCCAGTTTGAACAAATACTAAGAGCGTTTGGTTTTTTGTGCTTGAAAGTTGATAAAGTTGAATATTCCTTACAATTGATTCATGAATTATTAGCGAAGGCAATTGATAGATTTAGTTGGTTAAAAATCAATGTTGATGACTTTCTTTACGATATAACACATGCAGTGCCTTTCATACAAATAGATGGAAATGAATATAAATGGGTTCATAAAACATTCATGGAATATTTTGCAAGTTGTTTTATCTGTTATGATAATAAAATGCGAGAAGAAGAATATTTTAATAAAATGATGTATTCTAATTCTGGTATAAATTACTATAATATTTTGAGCTTTTGTTGTGATATGGATATATTAGGTTTTAGAAAATATGCGATAATGCCATATCTTAAAAAATTTATTGAAAAGAGTGAGTATCTTAAAGAGGAAAGTATTTTAAGAGATAGTTTCAAAAATGAAAATCTTTTAATACAACTATTAGCTTATGATGTTGAGGTACGGTTCATGAAGACTTCTTGGAAAATTACAGATGCTAATGTAGAGAATAGGCTTAGTGAATCGATTACCAAGTTTAGGAATGAAGTAGAAAATGATGCGAATTTAAGTATGACAATACGTGATGATACTGGGCACATATATTTATTTATATATAAAGAGGTAAATAGGGATATATATAGAATTATATTGGATAAAGTTCCTGAAATTGTCGAGCAAATAGAATTTGATGAAAATTTTGATTTGGACGTTTCGATGGACGTGGAATATAGCTTCAAAGATATTATGGATAGCTTCACAAAAGATGCTTCATTTTTTAAAATAGCAAAACGCATTTTTTATGTACTTTTTCAAACAGATAGAATATTGATTTGTGATAAATGCAAAAAGATAGTAAAAGAAATTGAAAGAGAGAATTCTTTATCAAGTACTAATATATTTGATTTATGAATACTTATCAAATAATAACCCAAAATCCACTTTGCGAGTTTGGCAGCTTGCAAAGTGGAGAAATATAAATCGTAACAATTAAACATTTCGCACGGTTATCCGTAGACAAATCCAATATTTACAACTGAACAGATTATATCCGTTTTGGGTGGTGAACAGCATACCCTTGGCTTAAATTACGCAAAAAT
>PXZU01000100.1_pt1 | contig 13368 bp, 15 predicted proteins | sample 2941351 | NCBI WGS metagenome assembly PXZU01 (sample SAMN08721892, study PRJNA434045) | Viral metagenome, whole genome shotgun sequencing project. | isolation source: viral particles isolated from 30 fecal samples collected over 86 days | host: Mus musculus | place: Germany: Kiel | collected 2017-06 | reverse complement strand
GGGCACATATGACATCAGAACTGTACCGTGAAAGCGCATACATAATCGCAATCCTCTATAATAAGAGGCCAAAGGAGGCTAAAGGAGGAAGACTGCTCCTAGAGTGCTTCCAAAATGAGGTAGAAGAATACCGCAGGCTCTGCGGGGAAGAAGAGTACCTCATACCATACATCTCCATGGACGGCACGATAGAATACCTGGACACAGAGCAAGGTCTTTGGATATGGGACAGCAAAGAGGGCGCATTCAAAATGGAAACATGAAGAAAAAAAGGAGGTGACAGCCTCCTTTTTCTGTGCTATAATGTTGGAAAGCCATAATATAAGGAGGAAGGAAATATGAGCTTGATTGAAACCATCTCGACACTGGCCCAGGCGGGCTTCACAAAGGACGACATCCTGCGGTTCGCAGGGCTCCAGCCTACTACCCCTGTAGTGCCCCAGGCAGCCCCTGTAGCGCCTGTAGCGCCCCAGGCAGCTCTCGACCTGACAAGCGCCATACAGGAGCTGTACAGGCAGGGCGCCCAGATTGACATCCCAGCCCCGCCCCAGAAGGACGCATACCAGACGTTGAGCGAGGCCCTCACAGGCTACTATGCGGCATCCGGCACAGGCCAGCCTACTAATTAAAGGAGGAAACAACCTATGAACAGTTTGACACCGCAGGACGCATATCTAATCATGAACGAAGTCCTGCTCCAGGCGACGGGCAGGAAGGACATCGCGGCTATCGACACCAGCAGCTTCGTGACCGTCGGGGAGACCGTGCTGCGCACTGGAACGGAGAATACCCTGAACGCCATCAGCACTGTAGTCAACCGCACCATCTTTTCGAGCCGCCCCTATACCGGGAAGCTCTCCAGCATGGTCGTAGACGCAGACCGCTGGGGAGGGCAGGTGAGGAAGGTCAGCTACCTGTTCTCCGAATTCGAGCAGTCGCAGAACTGGAACACGGAGCAGAACCCGAACCAGCTGGCTGACGGGCAGTCGGTCGACATGTACAAGATAAACAGCCCTAAGGCAGTCCAGCTCAACTTTTACGGGACGAAGACGCTCCAGAAGCATATCACACGGTTCCGCAACCAGCTCTTCCAGGCGTTCCATAACGAGGCCGAATTCCTGCGCTTTGTGATGGGCGCGATGGTAGAGTACAACAATATGATAGTGCTCATGAACGAGGGCCGCACCAGGCTCACCATGCTGAACTACATGGCGGGCATCCAGGCCATGGGGCTCACGGTAGTCGACCTGGTAGCGGAGTACAACGCCCGCTTCGGCACGCAGCTCACCAGGGAGCAGCTGCTCAGCACAGACATGGAAGGGTTCATGAAATTCCTTGCTGCCCGTGTGAAGATATACTCGGAGCGCCTCACCGACATGTCGGCGCTGTACCATGCCAACCTCCCTGACAAGGACATCCCCAGGCACACGCCCAAGGCGCGCCAGAAGATGCTCATGTACAACGAGGTATTCATCGAGGCGGAAGCCCAAGTATACAGCTCCCTTTTCAACCCTCGCTACCTGGAGATTGGAAACTTTGAGGGGGTGAACTACTGGCAGGACATGAAGAGCCCGACCAGCATCAACATCACGCCCAACATCTTGGACACCGCGACAGGCGCCAGCAAGAACGCCAAGTCTGCGGTAGAGATTCCGTACGTCCTGGGCATCCTCTACGACGAGGAGGCCATGGGCGTCATGCCCCAGTACAGCTACTCCTCCACGACGCCGTTCAACTCGGCTGGAGAGTACTGGAACATGTTCTCGCACTGGAACTTCAACGCCTACAACGACTTCACGGAGAACGCCGTGTTGTTCGTGCTGGGCGATGGAGGGGCGCCTGCGGCAGCGTCCATCCTGGAGGAACCTACAGGCCGTTCCGGGAAGAAGTCCTGAACGGCTCCTTTCCTTCCAACTGAGGTGGCATTGCCCCTCAGATAATGGAGCCCTCCGGGGCTCCTATCCATAAGGAGGCATATATGACACAGAACGCACTGAACCTCATCAAGAAATGGGAAGGGTGCCGCCTGACGGCCTACAAGGACGAGGGCGGCGTCTGGACGATAGGCTGGGGCCATACCGCAGGGGTATACGAAGGGCAGACCATCACGCAGGAGGTGGCGGACGCCATGCTGGCGGAGGACGTGGCTGCATACAACAACGCCGTAAAGGCCTACGACTCAAAGTATCACTGGACGGCAAATGAGGAGGACGCCCTCACCAGCTTCGCGTACAACCTGGGCACGGGCTCCATCTCCCAGGTCACGGCAAACGGCACGCGCTCCAAGGAGGCCATCGCCCAGAAGATGCTGCTGTACGTCAACGTGAACGGCAAGCCCTCTGACGGCCTGAAGAACCGCAGGAGGGACGAGGTGAACCTGTTCCTCTCCGGCGGCGAGGTGCCAGACCCTGGGGACGGCTCTGGAGGCCCATCTACGGAGGAGCCGGACAGCGAGTTCTTCCCGATCTATGACGAGTACAACACGAAGATAGACCTCATCTTCCATGAAATCGGGGCTGACAAGTACTACACAGACGCCCCCTATGCCTGGCAGCGCCGCCTACCCATCGCGGAGGCCAACGGGATGCCCGGCTACACAGGCCTGTCCCGGGAGAACCGGGCGCTGGCGAACCTGGCAAAAGCCGGCTTCCTGCGGCGTCCGAAATAAGGAGGATACGATGCTCTGCGAATTCTGGACATACGGAAAGCGCCATAACAGCACGAAGGTGCCAGGGGAGCCAGGCCAGGAGATGGACATCCATCTGAAGGCCCCGTGCTCCATCCTGTCCCCGACCATAGAGCTCCAGGGGCAAGACCCCGGGAGCTGGAACTATGCATACGTCGCGGACTTCGGGCGTTACTATTATGTAGGGGACTGGACGTACGACCGGGGCACCTGGACGGCGGCGCTCCGGGTAGACCTGGCTGGCAGCTGGAAGTCCTACATACAGGCCACGGAGGCCCTGGTCGTCTTCTCCTCCAGCACCTACAACCTCCAGGCCATAGACAACCGTGTAGCGGCGGACGCGACATACTACAGGCAGGTGGAGAGCGCGGACTTCGTTGGGTTCTCCGGCGGCGCCCAGGTCACGCCCCAGGGGTACTTTGGGCTGACGGTGCTGGCGGGCACCAGCATATGGGCGACAGGCGGGGCGACCACCTTCTTCTGCACCTACCAGGAGATGCAGGGCTTCGCCCATGAGCTCCTGGAGCCTACCATGTGGGAGAGCCTGAAGCAGTTCTTCAACAACCCCATGGACGGCATCATAGACTGCTACTACCTGCCCATAGACGTCTCGCAGTATGTAGACCTTACGACTCCCCAGCCTATCAGCGTAGGCGACCATGGATTCACCGCCACGGGGCGCCTGGCCCAGGCCACGAACCTGGCGGTGAAGAGCAAGCACACGACCATAGGCATCCCCTGGAGGTACCAGGACTTCCGCCGCCTTTCACCCTACTCCGAGGTGTCGCTGTTCGTCCCCTACTGCGGCAGCAAGACCCTGTCCGCAGAGCTGCTCTCCGACGTGGAGGCAGTCCTGGTGGACTACTCCGTGGACGTCAACACCGGGGCTGTACAGGCTATCGTATACGTCAAGCAGGAGGTGGTGGAGGAGTTCTCCGGGAACATGAAGATACAGCTCCCCATAGGCCAGAGCCAGAGCCGTGTCGACTCCATCGTAGGGGCCGTAGGCGGTGCGGTGACGGCGATAGGAGGGTTCTCCTCCGGCAACGTCGCCCTGGGGGCGACCGGGGTGCTCAGCGCCATAGGCAGCGTCATCACCCCCCAGGGCCAGAAGGTGTGCGGCGGCATGCAGGGGAGCATCCTGGGAGCTATCTTAGGGAACGACGTGAACCGCTGGCAGGAGTTCCGCCTGGCGGTCACCAGCCGGGGCACCACGGACGAGCCGGAGAACCTCCGTCCTGTCCAGGGCAACGTCCTCAACAGGGCCATGTCCCTGGGGCTTCTTACGGGCTACGTGCAGACCGCCGGGGCCCACGTGTCCGCCCCAGCCTACGACCAGGAGCTCCAGCAGCTGGACGCCATGCTGGACTCCGGCATATATATAGAATAGGAAGGAGGTGGACAAATGTTCAATTTCACGAACGGCCTCCCCATGGGGTTCGGCTCCCAGATGCTGGCGGACTACTTCCAGCCGGAGCCCTCCCGTGTGAAGGGGCGCAGGAACGAAGCCGTAGAGACGCAGATGCGCTACCTCTACAACATGGTATACTCCGTGTACGACTTTGGGCTCCCCAAGGGCTGGGCGCTCAATATCTTCCGGTTCTTCCTCTTCCGCATGGGAAGCATCGGAGTGGTCTACACCCGCAAGTTTGGCTGGATTTTCTGGCCTTACGGCGTGACGAAGCTGGACTGGCAGTACCAGCCCGCCGTCATAGAGGTATGGAACGAACACCTGCCCAAGGCCCAGACGGGCATCATCGGCGTGAACGCCGGAATCGTCCGCATCATGGACGACTATGGAGGGCTGGAAGACCTGGTCGTGGAGTACGCCGAGAAGCTGGCGCAATGCGACAAGTCCGTCGACATCAACCTGATGAACGCCAACGTAGCGTTGGCTGCATACGCGAAGTCCAAGAAGGACGCCGACGACATCTACGCCGCCTACGGGGAGGCAACGACGGGGAAGCCCATGGTGGTCATAAACAAGGCCCTGGCGGAGGAGCCGATACGCACGCTCATAGACTCCCCCAAGCAGAACTTCATGGCCCTGGAGATGCTCCAGGCCAGGAGGGAGATAGTGGACGAATTCCTGACCAAAATCGGGATACGCACGGCGAACTACGACAAGCGGGCCCAGATGAGCGACGACGAGATACGCCAGCGGGACGGGGAGTCCAAGGCCCTGTGCACCATCATATTGGAGAACATCCGGGAAGGGTTTGACGCCCTGAACAAGATATCAGGCTTAGGGCTTTCCGTAACCTTAAGAAATGAGGTCACGGAGGGGCCCACTCCCGTGCAGGAAGGAGGTGAATAGGAATGGGAAGGATGACGCTATGGGGGATGCAGCAGATAAGGCCAACGCTCCTTGACGGCGTAGTGCTGCCGGAGGGTGTCGACCGGGACGCTTTTGTGGACATCCTGAACTATAGGATAGGGGCCCAGTACCCCCGCACGCAGGTGCCTCCCATGCTGGAGCGGCTCATAGCAAGGTGGTTCGTGCTGAAGAAAGATGCGTTCCAGCGCATGTACGACGCGCTCTCGGCTGAGTACAATCCGATAGAGAACTACAACCGCAAGGAGAACCGCGCCAATAAGCTGACCCACTCAGGGAGCGACACGGACACCAACGCCCTGGGCACGGCCCTTACGGTCAAGCGCACGGGCACGGAGGAGATGTCGCACCAGGGAACGGAGTCCCGGGCCCAGACAGGCAGGGAAACCATGCACACCACGGGGCAGGACGTAACTGCCACCACGGGCAGCGAGTCCACGGAGGCGCAGGTCAGCGCATACGACGCATCGAGCTATGTCCCCAGGGAGCTCCAGACCAGGACGCCCACCCTCACGGACACCAGGACGCCCGACCTGACGGAGGAGCGCCAGCCAGACCTGCGCGAGGTAAGGACGCCAGACCTGACCGACATCCGCACGCCAGACCTGACGGACGTCAGCGAGAACAGCGGGCAGGACGTGCGCACCACCGACTATGGGCATGTGGAGGACGTGGTAGAGGAGCTCCGGGCCCATGGCAACATCGGCGTCACCACCAACCAGGACATGGTAAAGGCGGAGGTTGACATGCGGGCCCAGTACGACCTGACGGATGTCATCATAGGCCTCTTCGAACAGGAGTTCATGTCGAGAGTCTACTGATACATGAACTCCTGGCCATGAACCGCCATATGCGACAGCGGTTCATGCTCCAAAGGCTATATGTCGCAGGATAGGAGGGTAAATGGCATATAATTATGAATACCCATACTTCGACCCCAATAAGTACAACGATGACTGGCTCATCAAGCGGGTATGGGAGATATCGGAGGAATGGAAGAAGAAGTACCCGGAATGGGAGGAGCGGCTCGACCATCAGGACGAGCTGATTGCGGAGATAAAGGAGCAGCTGGACGACATCGTGGAGCTCTCCCCCGGCTTCATGGAGCACCTGATAAGCCTGGCGATAAGGAACGTCTGGTTCGGGCTCACACAGGACGGCTACTTCGTGGCATTCATACCGGAGAGCTGGCGCGACATCATGTTCGCCACCACGGGATACGACACTACGGTACCGACGATGCTGGAGTATGGGCATCTGGTGCTATATGATGCATCGGACTATGTCAGGGAGGTGGCAGGCCCCTCCCGAAAGAATCCTTCGGATTCTTTCAGAACAAATTAAGAATGGAGGAATGGAAATGGCAGCATTACAGTATGTAGGGGCGCGATATGTCCCTAAGCTCTTTGATGATGGGAAAGGAGGGATGGAGTGGCAGCCAGGTACCTACTATGAGCCCCTGACCATTGTCACTTATAACAACGCCAGCTACATCAGCAGGGTACCAGTAGCGGCGACAATAGGGAATCCGCCGTCCAACAGGGATTGCTGGGTGATGACAGGCAGCTATAACGGTTTCATCTCCCAGTTGCAGGAGAGCATCCAGGCGATAGAGGATGGCCTACAGGACCATATCCTCTTTATAGGCGACAGCTATAGCTATAATACGCAGCTGCCTGAACGGGTAGCCAGTGAAATGGGATTGAAGCTCTATAAAAAAGCCGCTGGTGGCATGGGATATGTTTCACAGGTCAGCGGGCAGGCTTTTGGCGACCAGCTTCGGATTGCTGACGAAGCAGCGCGCAATAAATGTAGATATGTCGTCTGTTATGGCGGCATCAACGATTTAAATGTGTCAGACGAGGCTTTCACCAGCGCGGTGCTTGCATTCATAACCACGGCGAAGAGCCTATATCCGAAAAGCACCATTGTATTGATTGGAATACAGAGCAGCACTACCAGCTACTACTCAGTAAAGACTAAGACAAAGAACGCAATACTGTCTTCTCTTTCTGTCAATAATGGCGTAAGCTACGTGGATGCGTCAATGTGGCTGTTAAGCGGGCCTAACACCTATCTGAATTACTATGGTTCGGATTTGCTCCATCCGTCTTCCCTGGGCATCGACTTGCTCGTGTCCCGCATCGTCTCTTCCCTGGCTGGAGGAGAGACTGGTAGCAGTGCGACAGTCTCAGGCGTGAGCGCTGGCTGGAACGTGCAGGTGCAGGGATCCAAGAACCATCTACAGATTCAGGGGCTCAACACTACCGCTCTCACATTGAAGGAAGGGTACAACCAGATTGCAGAGATCTCTAACGGCTCGCTTCTCATACCTACCGCTTTCATCACTCCTCTGTACCAGGTCAATCCCCAGAATCCCACAGGCATTGTAGGCGCGGTCTGTTTTAGGAACGGGGCGCTTCAGGCCGTAGCATTCTCTGAAGTCACGGGAGGGTTCATGTTCTGCGGAAATGTCCTGACAGAACCTTTTGCCCAGTAAAAAAAAAAAAACCTCCGGGACTACTCCCGGAGGTTCTCTATCACGTCCTTGAGCTTGCCTGGTATGGGTATCCCCATCCGCCCACAGTTCTCCAGTATGCTCAATCCTTCGTTGGCGATGAAGAAGAAGATGACCATGCTGCGGAAAGCCGCGCCGTTCCCCATGACCATCGTGTCCAGCACATGGCCTACGCATATCAGGAAGAGCATGCCTACCTTCTTCATCAATCCTATGAGCCCCTTCCTTGACGAGAGCGTCTTGTCTTTCCAGGCGCAGAACATCCCCGTCAGGTAGTCCAGCACCATGAAAATCAGCACTGCCGTGAGCAGCTTGTCTACGCCCCCTAGCATGGCCCCGATGAAGAACCCAAAGACTGCCGCTAAGTAGCTGTATGCCGTATCCATCCTCATGATTGCCTCCTTTTTTTTGATTCCAGTTCCCCTGCGGGAACCGGGCCTAAAGGCTCACTCGTGCTCATCGGACGGCTCAATCATCATTACGCCGCAGGCTCCATGATGAGTCCGATTTTGCCTCCTTTGCCCCTCAATTTTTTTAAAAAAGTGGAGGGCATGACGGGGCTCCCCCCTTGCGCGGCCCCTTCCGGGGGCCTGAGTGTATGCGCTGCCCTCCAGCTACATCATAACATAACTCTTTCCGTTTGTCAATGGTGCGCTTGCAAGAATCCGAAGGGTCCTTGCCCGGGAGGGGCTTGCCCCGCTCCCGTGAGGGTTGCTGCGCACCCCTCCGTACTACCTTATATGCTCCAGGATGAACTCCTTCAGCTCCAGCGTCTCGAAGGTCAGGTTCCCTTCCACATAATAGTCCCAGAGCGCCAGCGCATGTCGGCGCCTGAACAGCAGCTCGTCGGAGCCGCTTGCCTTGTACTTAGGGCAGACGCCCGCCTGGTAGGACACATGGAGCTTTCCCTCCCCCTTCTTCTCATATACATAGGCATGTTCCAGGGCGCAATAGGGGCGCCAGCCCGTCAGGCGCTGGTACCTGACCTGGGAGAAGTCGTTGTTGGCGAACTGGTTGGAGAGCCCCACGTCATAGTACTGCGTGCCAGCCATGAGCTTCATGATAGCGGTCTCGGACTTGCGCTTCAGGAACTCCGGGCTGCTCTTCAACAGGTGGACGGCAAGGCCGCGCTCCCTATAGTACTTGTGCTCCTGGCCCTTCAGGGCCATGCGCTCGCAGTCGCTGACTATCCCCAGGCCGATGAAGATTGGATTGTAGATGTCCTCCGCATTGCTGATGAGCCAAAGGTGCGTCGGGTCGTCCCCGGTGAACTCCTTGTTCCGGTTGACCGTCTCGTATCCCCTCATCAGCGCCCGGAACTCCCCTGTCATCTTGGGCTCGTGGGCCTCCTTGATGAACTCGTCGTAGATTATGAGGCGGTTCCTGGCTAGCCCCGCCCCTCGTATCTTCGCCAGGGAGGGGAGCGCCACCGATATGCCAATGGGGGCACCTGTGGGCCGGGGAAGGCCCGTCCCCTCGTCCCGCACCCGTCTAAAGATGCCCGACATCTTCTTGGAGATGGGGTGCAGCCCCACGTCCCACCCCTCCACCTCGTTGATAGGATTGAAGGGGTTCCCCTCGTCCCCGCCCGTCTTGGAGCATGTGCACTCCTCCCTGGCGGTCTCCGTCCGCCGCATGTAGATGAATGGAATCCCCCTGGCTACCGCGCCGCGCAGGGCCGAGAAGGACTTCCCCATGGCGTAGCCGCCGATGAAGAGCTGGAAGGGGTAGTCGGCGTCGTAATAATCCCAGAGGTCGATGTAAAGGCTGGAGGGGGCTTTGCCCCCATCCGGCCTATTCATTGAGCACCTGCTCAATCTTCTTAAGTATGGCGTCCTGGTCTTCCTTGCACAGCGGCGCGTAGACGATTGCGTAGTACTTCCCGTCCTGCCCCTTCCTCTGGGGGAAGGAAAGGAAGTCGCCGTTCTTCCCGGAAACGACCCTTACCCCGTAGACCGTCAGGCCGTTGAGCTCCAGGTCGGCAAGTATCCAGGTCTTGCCGTCCTGCGTCGTGCCGCAGTGCGCCCTCTTCACGGCGAAGTCCCTAAGTGCCATGGCCTTCCGTTCCTGTCCGTCGTTCCCATTTCCTGCATTGTTCGGTGTCTTCATTTTTTTTCGTGTCCCTCCACTTTATTCAATCTATACAAAGACCTATCAGGTCTGCGTATGCCTTCGTCACGCCCAGCGTGTAGGTGCTGTCCAGCACCGCTATGTCGCTGGCGCTCTCTATCCTGCATCCATCCACCTCTATCGTATGGATGGGCTTCTCGTGGTAGCGCATCTCCAGGCCTCCGGCCTCACGGAAGGTGAAGCCGACCCGGAAATTTTCTATGCTGCCGAGCTCAATCGCCCCGGCTTCCTTCCTGACGCCGGATATGGCGATATGGAGCTCACCGTCCTGCTCATAGGCGTACTTCTTGGCGCCCAGGGTGATGAACCTGTCGTACCTGGCCTTCTTCGTCTCGTGCTCGTACTCCCCCAGGTAGTAGCGCACCGTCCCTACGTCATAGTACGCGCCCGTACGCTCGCACTCCTGCCGTATCAGGGCATTTTCTGCCTCTATGGCCTCCTTGTCCAGTCCTGCGCCCTTCCCGGAGTCCGTGTCGCAGTAGGCCACGCTCCCGTTCCCTGCGGCGTCTATGAGCCGTGCCAGGTGGGCCCTGGCGTGTGCCGTTGTCCAGACGCCCCATGCATAGACCAGGAAGCTGTTGCGCCCCTTGTGGTACCTGTCCAGGGCCTCCTGGATGTCCGGGCGCTCCACTTTCCAGGTGCCGTCCTCCCGCTCTGTGACCACGTCGTGCACAGGGTCGGTGAAGCACATGCCGAAGATTCCGTTCAGGCGGTTCTTGGAGCGGTCGTAGAGGTACTTCGCTTCCGCCAGCTCCGTGAGGAGCCGCTCCCGCTCTTCGCCTGTGTGGCCACCTCCGTCGGATGCACTATCAAGCCGCTCTTCGATGTCTGCCATCTTAGCCTTAAGCTCTGTCTTGCGCCGGAAGTACTCGTAGATGGTTTCCCGCAGCGCCTGGGGCAGCGGGCCGTACTCCGCCACCATCATGTCGTATATGTAGAGCTCGTCCCAGTCGTACTGGGCTTCGACGATTGCCCAGTCGATGTCCGTCAGTGTCACGGACAGGCCATCGGCGTACAAGACGCGCCCGTTGTCGTATATGCCCTTCACTATCTGGCGGCACTTGGACTCGGACAGGTAAGGGCTCATATAGTACGTGCCCTCCTTGGGCCGCAAGCCTATCAGGGTCGCCCGGAAGAGGCACGCATTCTCCTCCCGCACTTGCCGGAACTCCTCCAGGCTCTCTATCTGCCCGTAGGGGACGAAGGCCGTCATGGGGAAGCGTTTCGTGAGCATCACATATGGGTATGAGCTCTGGACGTCGTAGGAGTCGCAGTCCTCCAGCATGTGCCCTGCATGTATCCGCGAGGCGTGCGTGTCGCCGCCCCTTGCGGCCGCCTTCAGCATCCCATAGGCCTCTTTGGTCATCCGGCAGCGCTTGAACATCTCCCGGTACCCCTTCTGCTGCCTGGCTGCCCTGCGGCAGTCCCGGCGCACGTATCCCGTGCTGGTCATGGGTATGGTCTCGTTGTCGTCCCCGTCCGCCTCCATCTTGGAGCACACGGCCTCGTAGAGGCTCACCACGTCCCCGACGCAGTAGCCGAACTCCTTGTCGGTCAGTGGCGTATCCGGCGTGCGCAGCTTCCTATAGTCAAGGTCTCCGACCTGCTTCAGGTGCAGGACGCCCCGCTCGGACTTGGCGAACATCTCCAGGCCCATGTTGGACAGCTTCCAGGCGCACCTGAACTCCAGCCCCCCTTCTGTCTCTACCCTTAAGGGCTTCCTGGGCTGCGTCGCGAATACGTCCAGGTCTCCAAAGCTCCTGCGGAGGAACCCCTTCATGAACTGGTATTCGAATCCCAGGTTATGGACGTAGATGCACAGGCGACGGTTCTGGGAGACCTCGAGCTCCTTGGACAGGCGCTTCAAGAATGCCTCCCATTCCATCCATGTCCTGCCGTAGGCCACGTGCCCGTCTATGCAGAACTGCCAATGGTACATGAATGCATACGGCTCGGCATCCGTCCGTACAGTCGTAGTCTCGATGTCGAAGGTCGCCACGTTTGCCAGGTACCCTCGCCCCTTCTTATGGCGGCACTGGGCTGCCCTCTTGGAGAGCGACCAGTACGGGAACTCCTTCCAGGTATAGCATTGGTATATGTCTTCGGTTCCGTCCAGGGACGGCAGGGCGCTTGTCCGCATGGACGCTCACCACCTTTTTTTTTTCTTACTTCAAGGGCTGGCCCCTTGCTGCCGCCCTCAGGTCTTTGAGGGTAGCCCTCCCCTTCGCCCGGAACTCCTCCAGGGCCCGCTCCAGGGCATCCATGGCCTCCTCGTCGGCCCCCTTGCCTGTGTCCCTGGCTACGTCGTATGCCTCGACTATCTGCTCAGACGTGAAGCCCTGGGAGGATAGGTCGCGATAGGTCTCGCTATGGAAGAAGTCGTAGAACTCCTTCGTGTCAGCGAACTTGAGCCTCCTGCGCTCGCCGTCCGTGTACTTTGCCGACCCCCAATTGCCGGATTCGAAGGTCTTTACGCGCTTGTCCTCTATCTCCCGCATGCCGCTGACCAGGCTGGACTTGCCGGACAGGAACCCCTGGAGGACTGCTATCTCGCGCTTTAGGGAAAAGTCCGAGAGGCCGGAGTCCAGGCGCTCCGTGAAGCGCCTCTTCCCCTTCTTCTGGCCTCCCAGGTATGCGTATGCCTGTTCGCTGGCGCCTATCCCGGAGAGGCTCTCCCCGCTTACGCTGCTCTTCGCACGCTCCAGCCTGACCAGCCGCTGGTTCGCACGCTTCGCCAGCTTCCTGCGGTATGCCTGGAGCTCAGCGGGGGTGTATGACTTGTGCCATACGTCCAGCTCCAGGTCTTCATGCTTCGCTTTAGCTATCTTCCTGGGCATGGTCTTCCTCCAATTCTATGATGATTGCATTGTACCATCCTGGACGTATCTCCTTGATGGGCATCTCCATCCAACCGTCTGGGACTGTATGGCTGGATAGCCTATGGAATCCTGGCTCTGGCTTCCTATATAGATAGATGCGTTGGCCTTCCGGCATCAGCTCCAGGATGTCCAGGGGAGCCATGGGGCGGTTGAGCGTTGCAAGCGCCCATTCCAGGTACTGCTCTACCTCCATGCCGGCTTCGTCGGCAAAGCATGCTATGTTCGCTGCCAGGCTGCCTGTGATGGTGATGGTGATGCCATCAGCTTTCTTCATCTTGCCTCTCCTTATATGCATTCAGGGCTTGGCGTATGAATCCGTTCACGCTCATGCACTTCATGTCCGCATAGGATTTTATGACCCGATAGGCCGTGAAGTCGAAGCAGATGGTGCATCCTAGCGAGCCGTTTCCTCCTGGCAGCATGCGGCATGACTCGGGCCATGCATTATGGTAGCGGTCGCATATCATCGCCGTGAACTCTGCCCGGTTCATGCCGTGCTTCTTCCGCTCCTCGTCAAGGTAATCGAGCTCCTCTTTTGGCATGGCGCAGCGGTATGCATGCCTTCTGCCCCCCTCCAGCGTCTGGGCGTATAGGGCCAGGTTCCTGTTGGCCCTATTCATTACTTCTTCTACTTGTCTTATTGCCATGGCTCTCTCTCCTTCCCGGCGTTCAACCTACCAGGGTCATGAATTCGTATCCCCTGTCCCTGCATATCATCCTTAGGTTCGATTCTGCGGCTGACTCGCATGATGCCAATGTGTTCATAGTGAATGTCTCTCCCGTGCTGTCTTTTACTAGGCCTGTGTACATTTTCATATCT
>PXZU01000098.1_pt1 | contig 13427 bp, 13 predicted proteins | sample 2941351 | NCBI WGS metagenome assembly PXZU01 (sample SAMN08721892, study PRJNA434045) | Viral metagenome, whole genome shotgun sequencing project. | isolation source: viral particles isolated from 30 fecal samples collected over 86 days | host: Mus musculus | place: Germany: Kiel | collected 2017-06 | reverse complement strand
CGCCATCCTTATTGATGCCAAGACGCATGACCAGTAAGGCGTAATTCTCCAGTTCCGTTTTTGTCATCTTCAAATTCCTGTAATCTTTCAGGTCGTAAATATCTCTGAAAATACCGGCGAACGGAGGAACGGAATAATTCAAAATATCGTTGTTGCACTTCACGGCAAACGAAGTGGGTGAGTCAAGTTCCTGCCATTTCATCCCAGTTCTGTCGGCTTGGTACAGATTGTACTTTTTATTGAACTCAGGAGGATACAGTTCAAGGAACTCGCTATTTGAATCAAAATACGAGAAATCGAATGACACGTTCAACACGTTACCCTCAATTACTGCAATCTCACAGTAATCAGACGGGAGTTGCTGAATGGTTACATTGTCATTGGTGACCCACATAGTCCCAAAGAAGGTATCCTCGCGCAGGCAGACAGTCAATATCTTAGGAAACTGATTCTTGATATCCATAGCGGAAAGCATATTGAGCGTACGCCTGTACTGCTTCCCTATCGTGGCCGCCTTGGCGGTACTTGTGTCGATCCTGTACGGAGATACGATATAAGACAAATCGGACAAAGCTACAAAATACTGTATCAACCGTCTGAAATGCGAACTTGCTGCATACATATAGATTGCCGCATTACGCAAATTCTTCTGGTAAGAATACGGATTTGTCAGATAAGTCGCAATCTGATCTTTCGTATACTTATAGAATGTAGGGCTTCTTCCGCTGCCGTTCAGATCGCGCATAATCACACGATTAAGTGCCGCAAATCTCTGCGGAATTCTAATCAGCCCGTTCGCATCAAATGTCAGTGGTTCTTTATGCGGATTATCAACACTCTCCTGTGCATCTACAATTTTCCTTGCCAAACTTACTCACCTCCTTACTTGATTTTTGGTGCCCTAAACAAAAACGTCTGCCCTGTTGAAGGCAGAGATGCGCTCCTTTTGCGCATCTTGTTTTCAACTTGGCAGGCGACCCAATAATTATAGGCTAAGCTGGAATATCTGTCCTTCCGTTTGCCAGAACGCTCAAATATCCGCACATACCCATCCTTTTCCTCGTGCTGCAGTTTCGTTAATTCATCAATCAGTAGCGTCGTGTGGACATATGGAAGAGATAACTGCGTGCGCTCTACCGGATTAAGGGATGAATATCCGCGCAATTCGCTCATACTGGTTTCTCCGCCAACCTCGGTCTCCAAAAGGCGAATACGTCCGCTTCTGAATCCTTCGCGCAGAAGATACGCAATATCGGAGTTGAACTTCTTGGATGCTTTGATTGACCAGATCACTTTTCTGGCGTCAGGAACCGTACACCGCGCCGCCATCTCTGGATCATTGCAACACGATATGGCTGGATAAATATCACCAGTAACGGGGTCTGGAATGTCTCGCATAATCAGATCCGCAACGCCCGCGCCCACACCGTTGGCATCGATTACAAGATAGTCACAATCGTAATCATCAAACATCTTGCGGATAAGTAAAGCCTGGTCTGCAGTGTGCATACCCTCGTTGCTGTCCGCATACACGATATTACTCACATACCGGCCAGCTTTTGTTGGTAGCATCTGATTGATAAAGATTGCCGTTGCGTCATTCTTTCGTTTCTTACTGCGCATAAGAGCGATATCAACGGAGAGAATTCTTTTCTCTCCGACCTTCTTTGGAACAATGCGGATATTCTGATTAGAGGATATTTTACTGGATATATTGTCCGGCAACATCGGATACTTGATGCGTCGGTTCTTGGACAGCGACTCAAAATCAAAGAACGCATCTTCGCTGGAGCCATAGAACAATGCTTCATACTCCATTGAGAATTTTACTTCTGAAAAATCTGTCTCAGACATTTCGTCCAAAACCGTATTTGCGTCCAGCAGCCCTTCTTCAATCGAAAGCTGATAAGGGAGGCTGCATACAAATTGAGACTTTGAGTCATTGAGCATTTCTTCAAAGGTGTCCACACATTTCGTATAGCTCCAATGATCCGTATAATATGCGGAACTGAGATACGCCGTCATATTCTTATCTTTGTCGTACTCAATGTTGCGCTCCGCCTTTGACAATTCCTCATACTTCGGCATACGGCGCTGCGTTAGAAATTTGCGGAGGATCGTATCAATGACATCTTTTGAGATCAGACGGAACTCATCCAAAATCAGAACGGTGGCACGATTACCTCTCGCGGAGTCACCAGCAGTGACAACCTTGATGTAGCTGCCATTTTTGAATATGATCTTTGCATCCGTTCCGTTGATTTTCGCATCTTCAATTTCTGCGGCCAATTCTGGTGAGTTTGGTTTCAGTTCCAGCATGATTTTCTCAAGCACATTGATAGACTGACCTCGCGTACCAGACGCAATGACTATTTTCGACCCAGGCCACAAGATAGCCTTAACGCAGCAAAAAATAGCACTCAGATAAGTTTTGCCAATACCACGCGAGCCAATGAACACATTGTTCGTGCTTCGCATCATCATAATAATGACGATCTTCTGGAACAGTCTCAGGTCAATATGTAAATAGTCTTTGACGAACCTGTGTGGGTTCGCTCGATAGTAGGCGCAGTATTGAGCTACGCCTTCCATAACCCGTTCAACTTTCGTCATCCTGATCCTCCTCTCCAAACACATCGGAGAAGAAGGTCTCATCATCTTCGTCGTCAAACTCCGGTCGCTCCAGCCGCCGTTTTGCGATTTCTTTTTCATAAAGCGCAGAATAGGCGTTCTTTTTCCCGAGCATCTTTGATAGATGACCTCTGAGCCAGATATCTATATACCTGACAATGCCGTCAACATCCTGCATCTCTGGATCTGGCTCCGGGATTGGCCTTTTATCTTCCCATCGTTTGATCCACACTCCAAATGGCGTCTTCTCCATAGAACCATCTGCATTGTCCGCTTTCTGACTTGGTTTCAGCATAGCGCTCCCAAGCAGTGTGTTCAGTGTACCGATTGCCTTGTCCACAGATTTTCCTGCAGCACGGTCGCGGTTGATGTCAACCTCAAGGTTGCAGATTTGCCGGATCAGAGCTTTGATACCGATACCGAGATCAACGCCTTCAGGAAGGTTGCTCATCCAATAATTCCTTCTCTGCTCAAGTTCGATATACATGGTTGGAGTAAGCCCAGGTCCCCAGAAGTCAATAACATCCTGGTCAATCTGTATGTCTTGCTCCTGATCCTCACCTTCAACGTTGCCGTCGTGCTGCCGCAGCATCCACGCCGATTTATCAGCTTCCGCTGCTGCCTCCTCGTCCAGTGTGTCGTCAAATGTCTTTCCGACAAACTGATATAGATTCGACTTACTGATATAGCTTAAAACCCTGGAGTTCGTTGTAGAAGATTTGTTGAGCATCTTATAAATGTCGTCACTCCAGTAGATGTCGAACTTCAGACAAATACGTCTGAGAGCAGCCCTCTCGGCCTTTTCATCTCCGAGCACATCTCTATAATGTTCCTTGTAGTGATCGTACAGTTCATCAACGCAATGCCTGCAAACAGGGAGATAACCGCCATTCTCACGCCACATTGGACTTTGCACCGCAGGAAAATTCGATTTCTGTTTGGTAAAAGACCTGGGACAGCGTGTGCAATAAAATCTGTCAGGCTTATCTTTGACAGGAGCGGCTACATTCGGCCTGGAACTGGTAATCTTACTCTGCTTTGGCATCGTGCGTCACCTCACTCCCGGATAAATCCCTCTTTGATCTCACGCTTCAGCTTTTTCCCAGGCGTGAAGTGCGCGGTTTGATAAGAGGGAATCACGATGGGCTCACCTTGAGGATTCGTACCCTTGCGCTCAGCACGCTCACGAATCTCAAATGTCCCGAACCCATGGAACATAACAGACTCTCCATTAACAAGAGCCTCTTCCAATGTTTTGATAAAGTCGTCCATTACAACGCCTGCATCCCGCTTTGTGTATCCCTTCTTTGACAGACGTTCGACGAACTCGTCCTTTGTTACCATAAATTCACCCTTTCGTCTTTGCTTATATAAATGTTAGAATATTCTTGGTTGCGGTGCAGAGACTCGAACTCTGATTTCCTGGGCATGAACCAGGCGTCCTACCATTAGACGACTCCGCGATATAAAAAAGAAAGGGAGGGGTTGTTCACCCCTCCCGGTCGCTTTAGCTAAGATCAATGTTGTACGAGCACCTGATGCCAGACCCGTCACAGACACAAATCATCTGCTCCGGTCTCCCATAGATTCGTTTACTAACACAAAAATCATCCATTCCAAGGAAGCTGCCGGCCATAACCGTTTTGATTCCCTGGACTTCATCCATTCGACAGTGGTGTAAATGTCCCGACAAGACCGCATAGAGCGGTCTGCGAGCCATTGTTTGAAGTGCTTGCACTTTCGCAGCACTTCCATCGTAATCTCCGTGAATACCACAGTATGTCTTCCCACGGACATCAATCAAATACATTGTGGAGTCAACTTTGTCCCCCGCGCCGATAATGACATTTTCAAAATTCTGTAATCGCGCAGACAAATACCATTCCACAAGATCATCAAGTCTTTCGTCCTTCAGCGCCCGATCCTTGATGTCGATACGCGAGTGATTTCCTGACGCGCTGACGAACTGCACTGTTGTAAAGTGCTTGCTCAGTTCTGCCAGAAATTCGGCAATCAGTTCAGACACACCAACCACCTGCTCGATCACATTCTCTTTGTTTGTGACCGCGATGGAGTGATGGATATTACCAGAGATAGCGTCGCCATTTTCCCATACAATACAATTCTCACTGTTATGTAATTCTCCGATTTCGATGATACGATCCAGATACCGGCGCATCATGTCACGGCAGATATCAGAATTGTACTTGTTCCAGTAATTATCTACATTCGCACCATAATGGATATCGTTCAGACTCACCAAAATATCATTGTCTGACGAAACAACACCGGATGGCGAATAATCAAGGCGCGGGAGATTACCGTTAGATACTGCGTCAACCAGAAGTTCATTCAGTTCTTCCTGACGGGCGCGTTCTCGGATCAGCTTACTAAGCGCGGATCTCTGATCAAAGAATTTCTGCTTCTCCTTTTGGAGAGCGATTTTCTTTTCATCCAGTTCACTCAAGACGTCATCCGACGTAATAGACCGCTCAATGCTATCGCTCATAATTTCAAGCGTCCGCTTACTGCCGTACATCATCCTGCGTGCAACATCTGTACTGTATTCTCTGCCATAGACATATGGAGCCAGTTCTGAGTAGTCCTCGTCGGCAAGCGTCCCGTCAACCAACTTCCCATAGATCAGACGCTTGTGATACGCCAAATCTGTTTCGTTTGGCCTTTTCGAAAGCTTGTCCATGTAGTCCTCCTCTTTATGCGGGCCTGCGAAGCGACCTCAAGATACGCATCACGCCACGGCTCTCTTCTGCGTAGTACCGATGGCGCTTAGACTTCTGTTTTACCGTCCTTCGGATATGAGTCTCCGGAAGACGTTCCGCAATAATTTCTTTTTCCTTTGCGTTAATCGCAATCACAAACAAACATCCTTTCAACCTTATATTTAGGAGAACAGACGCAGAACACGGCCATTATTCTCCCTTACATAAATAGGCACATTGCATCGTGGCCTGTAAGAAGCGTGAACTGCGTCCTTACAGACCACTTCTATTTCAAACTAAATCAGAAAATTTTACATCAAATTCGATTACGCGCACGCTGCCTGTTCACATCAATCGCGCAGTCATGGCAGTATTTTTGAGCGTTGCTGCGCTTCTTAATAACAAGTCCGCACTCTTCGCATTCGATGTACGGGTCTCCATGGAAACGCATATATTGATATCCGAGATTGCGAAAATCTCGAATTTTCAAAACAGTCTTCCCACCAGTATCCAGACACTGCACATTGATATTGACGTTATCCACCTTCCGGCTAAAACGGATCAGTCCGGCAGAACGAAAGTCATTCAGCATGAGCGACTGCCTTTTGATAGACGTGACCACGTTGGCCAACTTGAAAATCTCTTTGTCCTGTTTGTTCACCCATCCGCCGTTTTTCTCATTAACAAGATCTGAGTATTTTGCTAAACAAATCAGCGTAAACAACAGCCGGCGACATTGAACGCCCTCCAGAGAGTCACAGATTTTCATTTCACCTTCTGTAATGGGAACGCTCTCTATGTTAATCAGCGGGAACTTATTCGCACCTCTAACAATTCTGTCAATGGTGTCCTGCCACTTTACCAGATTGATAGTAGGATCACACCGGAGCATGAAGTCCTCAAGACTCGCGCTGACGCTCGATTTGGTGGCTCCCTTGAGAGACGAATAGTATCGTGCTACCCGCGATAGTGTTTCTGTTGGTTTCGAGCCAAGCTCGCCTCTGTCCAGGATATCTCTCACATAGTCAAGCTCATTCAACACTATCCCCATCGTCTTCCCCTCCAATCTGTTTCGTTACGAATGTGAACTGATCTCCTCCGAAAGTAATATCACCATCCTCAGCACGAACAGGAAACGAGATACGTCCGCCATTATTCCTGAGCAGAGCGTCGATGATATCTTCACCTGCCATATCCCATACAAACTGTTTTGATCCTTCTTTCTGGTAGCATATATCCAGAAGGATATCGCACAACTGATCTTTGTTGGAACAAGCGATCTGGCACTCTCTGCGGAAATCCTGAACCATCACAAACCGCAGATTGGTGTGCTCATCCTCGTCCAGCCGCTCCTTCTTGGCATACTGCATATAATCCTGTATCCGTCTGTTATATGCTTCATATAGCCTTAGAATCGTGTTGTACTGCGTCTGCGAATACTCCGTGCCACTCTTCATGATTGTGTAATCGAACTCAGTTTCTGAAGTATGTCTTGCAATATAGCCATCGAACTCCGCCTCAAACCGGCGGCAAATCCTGTTCATAACGCAGTTATTTACACCAACTGGCATCTTGACGCAGTAGTAGTGGAGAAATTCCCGTTCCTCTTCTGTACTCTCGCCCGCGTTCTCTCGCTCAATTAACTCGTCCATCGTCATGCGGAATTCCCTGAGCGCTTTCTTGTTCGTGTTGGAGATATATGTATTGTACTTGCGCATCAACGAGGGATAGATGTACCGCATGAAGTATGGCTTCTTGTCGGCCACCACCCGCAAATTGAGCTGCACTGTAGCTTCGTCATCGCCGTCATCGCCCTTTGCGGCAACACGGTCGTACCAGCCCTTCGGCATCGGCTTGGAGATGATGCCTTTCGCCTTGTCGATAGAATCCTGTTGGAATTTTTGCCCACATTTGATACGATAGTCCAACGTCGCGTACTCCTGGCTGTCCTTGTCGTACTGAGCGATGATATCAAACATAGATGTAATATGATTAGTGATCTTCCCGATATCATCACCAAAGCTGGCGATATTAGAGTGGATAATGTCCTCCTCTGACGGCACACACTTCGTTGCTTTCCTCTGTGCGCATATGAGCGCCGGTAGTTGATTGTGACACTCCACCAAAATACGGTTGTCGGTGGTGAAGATCAGATCCCCGTCCTTATCCGCGCCGTTCAGTGCTGCCGCCGTCGTGTCCCATGCGTTCAGCAGCGTACACGCAGTCATGTACTGATACCAGTGTCTCGCATCGTCACTGCCGTTCACAGTCATCTTTACAACATTGTTGGCGCAGGTCATCGGAGCGCGGAAGCATGATACTGTGTTGACCCCGTGCTCCAGCCAATAGTGATTGTAGATTTCTCCAGCTTGCAAAATACCTGTGACCTCTAACCCAAACATGTTTTGGCATAGTGCGTATGGGTCTCCAGATATGATGGAGTAATTCCCCCGTGCCTTGATAACACCAATTTTTGCATCTACAATACGCTTCTTAATGAGCGCGTATATCTTTTTGGTGATAAATGGATCATCCATCATTCGCTGGTCGATCATAATAGCCTTTGCAAAATCAGAGTCAACAAAGTCTATGTTGTCCTCGGTGATACCGGTGCCCTTCAGGAATAGAACAGCCTTCCTCCAATCAAGTGCAAGGATGTCGTGAATCTCCTGTATGGTTGGCTGAATCAGCTCCTCGATCTGTTCGTCGTTCAAATCGTATACCTGTAGGAACTGGTAGTTGGTCATTCTCTCATTCTCTAGCACTCTTGGACACGATTTTGTAATCCCGAAGGTATATCCGTTCTCAACACAGTTTCTTATGTAGTCGTCGCAGCTCGCATAGCTGTCCCATAGCTTAACCATTGATGTAGTCAACACCATTTCCACATTGGAAAGGTCTACCTCGTTACCCCACGCATCTTTGATGATGCGCGTTCCAGCTACCTGATCTGCAAACTCTAGGAAGTCAAAGGTAAACACCATGCCCTTCTCGAAAGAGAGCCGCGTATTCACCCCGCTCACCATATAATCGAGTTTTAATTCTTCAGACCACCTTCTCGCCAGAGAAGGGAGCATGATACCATATCCGTCGGACTCGTCGAGTTCTACGTCTGCGCCCTCCTCGAACCACATCTTTGGCTCTCCGTCCGCGTCTTCGATGTTGACGACATCGGATTTGAAGTGCGTTACACAGTCATCCACCACAGCGATACCATGCGGCATAGACACCGGAATAGACCCACTGCACACCAGAGCCTGATATGCTTCCAGTTTGGCCGGCACCAACTCCTTGCTCTTATCACGCCCGTTATCAATCAGCCGCCGAAGCTCTGGGGCGAGCCGCTCACTGACAAATACGATTGTCGAGTTCTTGATACCGCCGTTCGTTCCAAGCAGTCTGGCATACGCAACACCGTTGATTTTGAAGCCCTTGCAAGCTCTCCAGTAGTCCTTCTCCTTGTCGATAATCAGGCACATGTAGTCAGGCTTGTACTGAATTTCGTCCAATTCTTCGTATAATCTCTTGATTTTCTTGCGATTTTGTAGGGAATTTGGCTGTTTTCTGAGCATTTTTATCTCATTTTTGATATTTCTTGCAACCTCGTCCCCGTTTTCGATACCGTTCAGCCTATCTATGAAGCGCAGCATCTGGCTGTCGCTCAAGGAAATAACCTCATCGTTTCTCCGTGCCTCGGAGATTGGGAGCGTCAAATTCCATCTCGCCTTGCGTAAGCGTGCGCTATGTATCTTATAGATAAACTTTTGACAAGACTGTTGTTTGGAAATATTGCTCACCGCCTCATAATTTAGTGTTGAATGGCTAAAAAATTAAACTTCGTCTCCGTTATTGCGGGTATAAACCGTCCAAAGTCTCCGAAATTCGTACAATCCGCCCTCAATTACATCTTCCTTGTTATCGTATTCGTCCATGGGGGTATAATCGCTGCACTCATTCTTGGCTGTATAGCACTGGTCTGCCCACAAGCATTTATCGCATTTAGCCACGTACACTCACCTCCTCCATCCAGTTGGTGAGCAGATCGCGCATACGCTTGCTTGGGACATACAGCCAAATCTCGTTCCCATCCCTGATTGCACTTCTCCAAATCCACTGTACCATGATGGACAGCGCATAAGCGTCTTCGTTTACATCAACACCGTTATTTTCATAGAAAATCTTTTGTCCAACGTTCATGTAAAGATTGACGCAATACGCCACGGCAGTGCGATCTCTATACTCATTGGTTGCTTTCTTATTGAATGGGATAAATCCTCTGGTGTACCCTTTACCCTGTATCTTGTGTTTAGCGTCTTTATATGTACTCCACATCTTCTCGGCAGTATCTGTACCGCAGATATGACGGAAAAAGTTGTATAGGTTGTTCTTCAACTGATTGATGTCCGACCCCTCTTTGTTGAACCAGTTCAAGGACAGAGAGAACTCTGACTCTCCAATCTTGTTCAGCTTTGGATCATCCACCACATGAATCATATCCTTCAACGTTGCAACGTACTCAGGGACATAACCCGATGAATCACTGAATCTGAACCCGACACTTTCGTCTCGCTGCACTCCGATGAACTCATACGGGATATCGTACATCTCCAGAAAGTGGTGAAGGCTCTGCCCCTCGAACAGGTATGTCAGGATAAACACCTCGTCGAATGAAGTGATAAGTTCTGGCGGCAACTGCCAATAGAAGAAAGATTCCTTTTTCTCACCAGTCATACGGATCAGATCTCGCGTCCGCAGGATGCGGAACAACTCGCGGTGAGTCTTCCCGTTGTATACGTCTCTGGCGAGATGATATACGTCCTGCCGGACTTCTTCGATATACCCGGCATCTATCGCCATTTGAATGTCCGCCGGGTCTTCCTCCAGCGTCTCCAACACGTCAACGTTCTCGTCGATGATAAGCGTGTATCCACGATCCCTAACCATGTCCAGCAGCTCCTGTGGATAGAATCTGAACGCCTGGTGTGTGGTGGCGATGTTTTCCCCGCGTTTCACCAGATCAAGTGTATGGAGCGTTTTGGAACCGTTAAACTCTGTTTTCTTTTTGGGCTCGAAGAATTGGAGACGTGGGCATGACGTTACGATCCGCGTCGCCTCCTCCAGATACGGTGTGATATAGACGAATCTTTTTTCAGGGTGCTCGTTCATGTATGTAATAGCAGCGGAACTTTTCCCCGTGCCCATAATGGCGTCGCATACTTTTACCAAAAGATCACGTCCTTTATCCGGTCATTAAAGTAAAAGCCATGCTCGCCGGCCTCGTACTTCTTCTTGTATCCAATACGCTCTAACGCCCACTGCGACGATCCGCACGGTTCGCACACGATACTGTCTGATGCTTGGATGTAATCAAAGTCATCGTGCTCCTCATCCCACACCTTATAACATACTGGACACCCATTGATGTCGCGGATGATTCCGACTACCACCCCGGCGTGGACAACACCGCTCTTATCTGATGCCTCCAGCTCATCACCGATAGATATGCGGTGATCCTCGCCAGAGCCGTAGTCGTCGAAGTCCTCCTCCACCGGTACGGCGCTGCAAATCCTATAGAACTGTAACCAATTATTTTTCATAAGCAAACCTCCTTGCCACCGTTTGCCACCACCAAGGTGGCAAAACGAAAATTTGGTCCCTTGAAATGGGGCTTTTCAGGGGGTGACCCTTAAAGAGAATCTCTGTAGGAACACTTGTAGCTATAGAGCCTTAAAACAACGTAGCAGAGGGCTATGGTACTCTATGAAATTGTCAAGGTGCAATGGTGCCAGAGACGTCGGGTCAGCCGGCAGTCTGTTCGATGATGGTGCTGTCCACCAGATGCAGCTCGCGACGTCCACCCAGATTGAGTTTCAGGTACGCATCCTCGATCTCCTCACCAGTAATGCCGATATAGTCCAGTGTCTGGGCGGAGGTGCTATGTCCGAACATCTTCTGCAGGAGCAGGAGCTTGCGCGGATCGTTGTTGCTCATGACCATCTGATGATAGGCGAATGTCTTGCGGAGTGTATGTGTTGCAATGTGGATGTCGAGACCTAATGCCTCTCCGACCTCCTTCAGCACACGATCTGCTGACTTCCTGGAGAGAGACTTGTTGTTGTCTTTACCGCACCTGTTGCTCACGCCCTTGAACATGAAGTCGCTAAGCCTGACGTTGGGCGTGTTCTCCAGATAGAGGGTGACAGCATCCACAACGGCATCGTTGATGGTGATGTATCTGTTCTTCTTTACATTTCTGGTGTTCTTCGTCTTCTTCTCCAGAATGGGAAATGTAGTCTTGAACCTGAACTGCTCGTCGATGATGTGGGAGAACCGCAGCGTCAGCAGATCGCTCACTCGCAGGCCAAAGTTGATGCCAACAATGAAGAGCATGTTGTCTCTGTACCGGCCATTGGAGATAAACCACTCAGAGACGGCGTATATGTCGTCCACACTCTTGATTGGCTCGCTGGTGTGTTCGTTGGCGATCTCGTAGCTCGTATCCTCTGTGGCCGGTGCGATCAGGCCATCTCGGAGAGCCCTGGCAGACCGGGCAACCGCCTTAACATCAATGATGGAGTCCTCACTCCTCGCTCTGAAATCTACGGTAATTACCTTGTTCATCGTATTTGGTGACCTCCTATGTATCTGGCGAAACCGCCTCATAAATGCCTGTTGACTACGATACCATTATACCACATCTGGCCAAGATGTCAAGCGTTTTCTTCATAAAAAATTGTTGATTTTGGAGCCGTGGATCAAAGTCACAAATCAAGGCACTTTGGAAGGCGCCCTTTTATTATCTGTGATGATCCTATATAGAAATTGGCTTGTTCAAGGCACCATCCCCGATAATAAAAGGGCTTGAAACACAACGGATTGATGGGCGAGAAATCGGTGCCGAAGTAAGGAAAAATTGGGTGTGGGAGATGGGGCAACTAATGGGCTGGGGCGCGGCGTTGCCGTCTCAAAATATGGAAATTACGCCCCTATGGGACATAGTGTCATTTTGTGACATAGGGAACAGGGAGAAAAGCGGCCCACACTCCACATAGTGACATACAAGCCCATGCGTTACTATGCGCCATAAAGAAAAGTGTTGACAAGTGGCGTTCGGTGGTGTATAGTAGCTATATCACCAGGGCAGACACGCCGCAAACGTGCCACCCGATACCATTGGTGAATAGAAAGGAATACACCCATGAAATACCAAATTTGCACATTGGGAGCAGCCACCGAACAGGGGCGCACAGTCACAGCCACCGCACAAGTGGAAGCGGACACAATCGCACAGGCCACCGAACAGGCCACCGCACAAGGGTATAAACTGGCGGATATTCGCGTTTATCCCTTCTGTACTCCCACCGATGGAATGGCACAGATGGAGCTTGCACGTCACACACTGGCAAGCGTGGAAAATTGGGAGCGACGCAACAATAACGCCGTGTTGAACCCCCAACGCCGTAACATATGGGAGCGTGAAGACATGGTAATGATTGCATGTGTAGCAATCAACGCCATATTTGCGGAGAACGCCGCCGCCGATATGCACACGCTGAAAACCGCCGCCTTTTCTGCTATCCGCACAGAACAGGGTAAAAAGGACAGGAATAGTGAGCGGGAATATATGCCCGGCTGGATTGCTTGCAACGTTACGCCGCGAGAGGCCCGCGCCACTTGCCCGGCCCTTGACAGACTGATTAGAAAAGCCGTCAAAAGCGCGGATATGACAGATGGGCAAATGAACGCGCTTTTGATGTCCTATGAACAGGGCAAAAGCGTGCAAGACATAGCAGACGAAACAGGCACGAAACGCGCCACCGTCTACCAGACGCTTTACAGGGCTTATTACAAGGTACTTTCCCGCGCCGTTGAAATTGACGTCAATTTACAAGCGTTCACCGCCGCTGGATACACGGCAAGCGACATTGACGAAACGTTGAACATTTTACGCCACCGCGCACGTTGGGACAAGAAAAAGTGATACCAGGCCACCACGCAAGAGGGGAGCGGCACACGCCGCGCCCCTCTTTTTTTTTCGTTCGCCCTCTGGTGACATACAAGCCCATGCGTATATGT
>PXZU01000097.1_pt1 | contig 13432 bp, 14 predicted proteins | sample 2941351 | NCBI WGS metagenome assembly PXZU01 (sample SAMN08721892, study PRJNA434045) | Viral metagenome, whole genome shotgun sequencing project. | isolation source: viral particles isolated from 30 fecal samples collected over 86 days | host: Mus musculus | place: Germany: Kiel | collected 2017-06 | reverse complement strand
GAGCGTCGCGGAAAAAGACTAGTTATTGCATTTCCATGGCGGCGGCAGCATGTTTGGTAATTTATTGATAATTAAAAGTTATTTCTCTTTTCACCTGTACAATATTTTTTTCTCCCTGTCATTAGACCAGTTTGCAATTAATTGAAATATATAAATAAACCTGATTTTCACCTGCCAGATGGAGTTGCTTATGTCAAATGTGAGCGGGATCGGTGATGCTTATTACTGGAGTGTTTTTAAAATCGCCGAGGCCTTTGGGCTTCACCGGGACACAGTAAAAAAACGGCTCCTCGCGGCCAACACTCCTGTGGCTGCGACTGTCAGGGGGAACCCCGTTTACGCCCTGCAGCATGTCGGGCCCGCCCTGTTTAGTGTGAAGCATGAGGCAGCAGACTCTGTTCATGATCCATCCCGTATGGAGCCGAAAGAGAGAAAGGACTGGTACCAGTCTGAAAATGAAAGGATCAAGCTGGAAAAGGAGCAGCGAAAACTCATCCCAGTTGATGAAGTAGTCATCGTCTATTCGTCCATGAGAAAGGCTGTCGTCCAGGTTCTGGAGACAATTCCGGATGTTCTTGAACGCGATTGCGCCCTGACTCCTCAGGCCGTCGGCGTTGTACAGCAGGCCATTGATGACCTGCGATACACTCTTCAGGAAAAATCCTACGAGGCTTGTGCTGCTGAATTAATTCCTGATGAGGAAGGAGAGAGTCTCTAGGAGGAATAATGGGTTTTTCATCAGCCCGAAATTTGGGAAGGGACATATCGGCAGGATTTTCCCCACCACGTCGCATGCCGATTTCGGAGGCTGTTAAAAAATTCATGCGTGTTCCCAAGGGGGCTGGTAACTCGGTGCCATGGGATCCTGAACTGACACCCTACATCATTGAGCCCATGAACTGCCTGGCATCGCGTGAATACGATGCGGTGATTTTTGTTGGTCCTGCGCGAACAGGGAAGACCATTGGTCTGATCGATGGATGGATTGTCTATACCATCGTTTGCGATCCTTCGGACATGCTCGTTGTGCAGATGACCGAAGATAAGGCCCGCGAGCATTCTAAAAAGCGCCTCGACAGAACGTTCAGAAGCAGTGCGGCGGTAAAGAAAAGAATGAGTCCACGTCGTAACGACAATAATGTCCATGATAAGACGTTCAGGGATGGCTCGTTCCTTAAAATTGGTTGGCCCTCGGTCAACATTATGTCGTCGTCGGATTACCGGTTTGTCGCCTTAACCGATTACGACCGTTTTCCGGAGAATATCGACAGCGAGGGTGATGGTTTCTCCCTGGCCTCAAAACGTACCACCACATTTATGTCCGCCGGGATGACTCTGGTGGAGAGCTCGCCGGGACGTGACATCTGCGACAGCAAATGGCGACGTAAGTCGCCTCATGAAGCGCCACCGACGACTGGTATTCTTTCCCTTTACAATCGTGGTGACCGCCGCCGCTGGTACTGGCCATGTCCGCACTGCGGTGAATATTTTCAGCCAGCTATGGATGCCATGACCGGCTACCGTAATGAACCGGATCCCTTTAAAGCCAGTGAGGCGGCGTATCTACTTTGCCCGCACTGCAGCGGCATTATCACTGCGGAGAAAAAGCGTGAGCTCAATAGTGCAGGAGTCTGGTTGCGTGAAGGTCAGGTCATTGATCGTAACGGCAACGTTTCCGGTGAACCACGCCGCTCCCGTATCGCCAGTTTCTGGATGGAAGGGCCAGCTGCTGCGTATCAGACCTGGGCGCAACTGGTTTACAAATTACTGACTGCAGAACAGGAGTATGAAGCGACAGGAAGCGAAGAAACACTCAGGGCGGTTATCAACACCGACTGGGGATTGCCTTATCTTCCTCGTGCCAGCATGGAGCAACGAAAAAGTGAACTGCTTGAGCAGCGGGCAGAGCCAGTTCCTTCCCGCAGTGTTCCGGATGGCGTTAATTTCCTTGTGGCGACAGTGGATGTGCAGGCGGGACGTCATCGCCGTTTTGTGGTTCAGGTAACGGGCTATGGCAGCCGTGGCGAACGCTGGATTATTGATCGTTACAACATCACGCAGTCATTGCGCAGTGACTGCGACGGGGAGAGCCAGCGAATTGATCCGGCCAGCTATCCGGAAGACTGGGATGTCCTGCTGACGGATGTTTTTCATAAAAGCTGGCCGCTGGCCTCCGATCCTTCTCAACAAATGCGACTGATGGCAATGGCGGTGGACTCCGGCGGTGAAGACGGGGTCACTGATAATGCCTATAAATTCTGGCGTCGTTGCCGTCGTGATGGCCTTGGTAAACGTATTTACCTGTTTAAGGGCGACAGCATCCGGCGCGCAAAACTGATCAGCCGTACATTCCCTGATAACACCGGACGAACGGGCCGCCGGGCGCAGGCCGCAGGTGATGTGCCGCTCTGGCTTCTTCAGACGGATGCCCTGAAAGACCGGGTGAATAACGCGTTATGGCGTGACTCGCCAGGTCCAGGCTATGTGCATTTCCCTGACTGGCTGGGGAGCTGGTTTTACGACGAACTGACGTATGAAGAGCGGAGCAGTGACGGGAAATGGAGTAAGCCGGGTCGCGCTGCCAACGAAGCTTTTGACCTGATGGTGTATGCCGAGGCTCTGGTCATTCTGCATGGATACGAAAAGATCCGCTGGCCGGATGCACCGGAGTGGGCGAGCCGGGAAACCTGGCTGGAGTGTGTCCCGGACAGTACCGAACCGTCACCCTCACCGGAACCGGTACCCACGCCTGTTAAAAAACAAAAACGGAAGAAAACAGTAACTGACGATGTTAACCCCTGGCTGACTTCCGGAGGATGGTTATGAATCAGAATGATATTGAAGCCATGATTCAGCGTTATACGGAAGCTGAAATGGCGGTGTTGGACGGAAAATCCGTCACTTTTAATGGTCAGCAGATGACCATGGAAAACTTATCTGAGATCCGGCAGGGGCGGCAGGAGTGGGAGCGCCGCCTTGCGGCTCTGATTACACGACAACGGGGGCATCCCGGGTACCGGCTGGCGAGGTTCTGATGGCAATTCTTGATGATGTGATTGGCGTTTTTTCACCAGGATGGAAAGCGGCAAGGCTGCGTTCCCGCGCGGTGATCCAGGCTTATGAGGCCGTAAAAACGACGCGGACACACAAAGCCCGACGGGAGAGCCGAACTGCCGACCAGTTAAGCCAGTACGGGGCCGTGTCGTTACGTGAGCAGGCCCGTTACCTTGATAACAACCACGATCTGGTCATTGGTGTATTTGACAAGCTGGAAGAACGGGTGGTGGGGAAAAACGGGATTATTGTCGAGCCACATCCGGTATTACGCAATGGGGCCATTGCCCGTGATCTGGCAGCGGAGATACGTACCCGATGGAGTGAATGGTCTGTCAGTCCGGAGGTCACCGGGCAGTTTACCCGTCCGATGCTGGAACGTCTGATGCTGCGTACCTGGCTGCGCGATGGTGAGGTGTTTGCCCAGATGGTTTCCGGGCGCATAAACAGCCTGACGCCTTCTGCCGGTGTTCATTTCTGGCTGGAGGCGCTCGAGCCGGACTTTATTCCCATGACCAGTGATGAGAGCAACAGGCTGAATCAGGGCGTGTTTGTTGATGACTGGGGGCGTCCCGAAAAATATCTGGTGTATAAAAGCCGTCCCGTATCCGGGCGGCAGATGGAAACCAAAGAAGTGGATGCAGAGCGAATGCTGCATCTTAAATTTGTTCGCCGTCTGCACCAGATGCGCGGGACGTCTTTGTTGTCCGGTGTGCTGATCCGCCTCAGTGCTCTGAAAGAGTATGAAGATTCTGAGCTGACTGCAGCAAGGATCGCCGCTGCTCTGGGGATGTACATCCGGAAAGGCGACGGACAGAGCTATGAAACGGATGGTAATGACAGCAAGGAGAATGAACGCGAGCTTACCATTCAGCCAGGCATTATTTACGACGATCTGAAACCCGGCGAAGAAATCGGAATGGTGAAGTCGGATCGCCCCAATCCTAACCTTGAAACTTTTCGTAATGGTCAGTTGCGTGCCGTGGCTGCGGGCAGTCGTCTGAGTTTTTCCAGTACAGCGCGCAACTATAACGGCACTTACAGCGCCCAGCGTCAGGAGCTGGTTGAATCTACTGATGGCTACCTGATCCTGCAGGACTGGTTTATTGGTGCCGTCACCCGCCCGATGTACCGTGCCTGGCTGAAACAGGCTGTGGCATCCGGTGTTATCAGGCTACCCCGCGATCTGGACCGTTCTTCACTGTATACCGCGGTGTATTCCGGACCGGTGATGCCGTGGATTGACCCTGTTAAGGAGGCTGAGGCCTGGAAAATTCAGATTCGTGGTGGAGCGGCGACAGAATCAGACTGGGTACGTGCAGGTGGTCGTAATCCGGATGATGTCAAACGTCGGCGCAAGGCCGAAATTGATGAAAACCGCAAGCTGGATCTGGTATTTGATACCGATCCGGCCAGTGATAAAGGAGGCAGCAGTGCCGCAACGAAACGACAGGAGCCGCAGCACACCGACGACCAGTCCGAAGAATAATTCCTGGTTCAGGATGCAGGCAGGTCACCAGAGTGACGCGGATATTTATATTTATGACGAGATTGGTTTCTGGGGTGTTACGGCGAAGCAGTTTATCAGTGATCTGAATGCACTGGGCGATATCACCCACATTAATCTCCATATTAATTCACCGGGTGGCGATGTCTTTGAAGGCATCGCCATTTTTAATGCACTGAAAACACATGGTGCGTCCATTACCGTTTATGTCGACGGTGTGGCGGCGTCAATGGCGTCGGTCATTGCGATGGTGGGAAACCCGGTCATTATGCCGGAAAACTCCTTCATGATGATTCATAAACCATTTGGCTTTACGGGCGGTGATGCGGAGGACATGCGCACCTATGCCGACCTGCTCGATAAAGTTGAGGCGGTTCTGTTACCCGCTTATGCACAGAAAACCGGGAAAACCACCGATGAAATTGCTGCCATGCTGGCGGATGAGACCTGGATGTCCGGTGCCGAATGTCTGGCACAGGGATTTGCTGATCAGGTGACACCAGCCGTTAAGGCAATGGCATGTATTCAGTCAAAACGTACAGAGGAATTTAAAAAGATGCCGGAATCCATTCGAAATATGATTACTCCGCCACGCAACAGTGCTCCACGCGTACAGGATGATGGACCTGCAGCCTCCCGGACGCCAGTGCAGGCAGCAGCACCCGTGGTGGATGAAAACAGCATCCGTGCGCAGGTCCTGGCAGAGCAAAAAGCGCGTGTAAACGGTATTAATGATCTGTTTGCCATGTTTGGCGGGCGTTATCAGTCGTTGCAGGCTCAGTGTCTTGCCGATCCTGAATGTTCGCTGGAGCAGGCCCGCGAAAAGCTGTTGAACGAGATGGGGCGCGAGTCCACGCCATCCAATAAAAATACCCCGGCTCATATTTATGCCGGTAACGGTAATTTTGTGGGGGACGGGATCCGCCAGGCGCTGATGGCGCGCGCCGGGTTTGAAAAAACTGAACGTGATAATGTCTACAACGGGATGACCCTGCGTGAATATGCCCGTATGTCACTGACTGAACGTGGTATTGGTGTTTCCAGTTATAACCCGATGCAGATGGTCGGTGCGGCGTTCACACACAGTACGTCTGACTTCGGTAATATTCTGCTGGATGTTGCGAACAAAGCCATTCTGCAGGGCTGGGAAGATGCCCCTGAAACCTATGAACAGTGGACGCGGAAAGGTCAGTTGTCTGATTTTAAAATTGCCCATCGTGTGGGTATGGGGGGCTTCAGTGCTCTGCGTCAGGTGCGTGAAGGGGCAGAATATAAATACGTCACCACCGGAGATAAACAGGCCACTATTGCACTGGCGACCTATGGCGAGCTGTTCAGTATCACCCGTCAGGCCATTATCAATGATGATCTGAATATGCTGACCGATGTCCCGATGAAGCTGGGCCGTGCGGCGAAATCCACTATTGCCGATCTGGTTTATGCCATTCTGACGTCTAACCCGAAAATCTCCACAGATAATGTAAGTCTGTTCGATAAAGCGAAACATGCAAACGTACTGGAGAGCGCGGCAATGGACGTGGCATCGCTGGATAAAGCCCGCCAGTTGATGCGCGTTCAGAAAGAGGGTGAGCGTCATCTGAATATTCGTCCTGCGTTCGTACTGGTACCGACGGCGATGGAGTCTGTTGCTAACCAGGTCATTCGCTCCTCAAGTGTCAAGGGGGCTGACATTAACGCCGGTATTATTAACCCGGTGAAAGATTTTGCGACCGTTATTGCAGAGCCTCGTCTTGATGATAACAGCCAGACCACCTTCTACCTGGCTGCGTCCAAAGGCTCCGATACGATTGAAGTGGCTTATCTCAACGGTGTGGATACGCCATATATTGATCAGATGGAGGGCTTCAGTGTGGATGGCGTGACAACGAAAGTGCGTATTGACGCTGGTGTTGCGCCAGTTGATCACCGCGGCCTGGTGAAATGTACGGCGTAAACGTCGCAGACAACAACTCTGATGGCCCGTAAGGGCTTTTTTTGTACCTGAAATCAGCCCCTGAACGGGGCTGTGCGGAGACAGTTATGGCAAAGAATTTTGTAGAAGAAGGAAAAACGGTGGCGATTGTTGCCAGTGCAGCCATCAGCAGCGGAGATCTGGTGCAGGTGGGGGATGTTTTTGCGGTGGCGCTGACCGATATTCCACAGGGAGAAACAGGCGACGGCATAACCGAAGGTGTGTTTATGCTGCCTAAGCTGAAAACGGATGACATGAAAACGGGTAAGAAGGTTTATCTGAAGTCAGGAAAAGTTCAGCTGACTAACAGCGGCTCTGAGCCGCTGGTCGGGGTTGTCTGGGCAGATGCCGGAACCAGTGCAGAAGAAGTGCCGGTAAAACTCAATGTCTGATCCCTTTTCCCGGCTGGCAGCGCGTATGGATGCGATCACGGTCAGAAAGATGGGAAAGACAGCCTCGATTAATGATGTCGATATGACTGTGATCCCGGGAGAAACACTGGCAGAGCTGAATGCTCTGTCCGGACTTGCGGTCTCTCTGGTGGTGTTTTCTTCGGGATACCGCCCACGGCGCGGGGATCGCGTTGTTTATGACGGACAACAATGGACGGTCACACGGCATGAACGTTTTAACGGTAAGCCAATGATCTTTATTGAGTAAAGAGGTGTGGGATGAAGGGGCTTGAGAATGCCATCCGCAATCTGAACAGCCTTGATACCCGTATGGTGCCACAGGCCAGCGCATGGGCGATAAACCGTGTGGCACAGAAAGCGGTCTCGGTTGCCACCCGGCAGGTTGCCGGGAATACCGTTGCGGGAGATAACCAGGTGAAAGGGATCCCCCTGAAACTGGTACGTCAGCGTGTCCTGGTGTTTAAAGCCAGTCCGTCAGGAAAAATGACGGTCAGGATCCGCGTTAACCGGGGCAATCTGCCCGCCATTAAGCTGGGGACAGCCCGGGTCAGACTGGCCCGGCGTGGTGGAAAACTGCAGTACCGTGGCAGTGTGCTGAAGGTGGGTAAATATCTTTTCCGGGATGCGTTTATTCAGCAACTGGCGAATGGTCGCTGGCATGTGATGCGACGTATTGATGGCAAACATCGTTACCCCATTGATGTGGTGAAAATCCCGCTGTCCGGACCGCTGACACAGGCATTTGAAGATGCCCGCGACCACATCATTGCTGCGGAAATGCCGAAACAGCTGGGGTATGCACTAAAACAACAACTGAGGTTATGGCTGACCCGATGAACCGACATACACAAATCCGCCAGGCCGTACTGGCACGCCTTCGGGAACAGTGTGGAGACAGCGCCACGTTTTTTGACGGGCTTCCGGCATTTATTGATGCGCAGGAACTGCCTGCCGTGGCGGTGTGGCTGAGTGATGCTCAGTACACCGGAAAAATGACGGATGAAGATGACTGGCAGGCTGTTCTGCATATTGCCGTCTTCATCCGGGCACAGGCACCGGATTCAGAGCTGGATATGTGGATGGAGAGCACTATTTTCCCTGCCCTGAATGATATACCGGCACTTTCCGGACTCATCGACACCCTGATCCCACTCGGTTTTAACTATCAACGTGATAATGAGATGGCCACCTGGGCGATGGCGGAAATCACGTACCAGATCACGTACACGAATTAAGGAGGTGGTAATGACCACACCAAATCCACTGGCAAAGACGAAAGGTGCGGGGACGACGTTCTGGATGTATACCGGCAACGGCGATGCGTTTGCGAACCCTTTGTCGGACACTGACTGGCTGCGTCTTGCGATGGTGAAGGATCTGCAACCTGGCGAAATGACCGCTGATGCAGAAGATGACACTTATCTCGATGATGAAGATGCAGACTGGAAAACGACAACCCAGGGGCAGAAATCCGTTGGTGATACTTCGGCGACGCTGGCCTGGCGTCCGGGTGACAGCGGGCAGAAAAAACTGGTTCAGTTGTTCGACTCCGGTGAAGTCTGCGCGTTTCGTATCAAATATCCCAACGGCACTGTTGATGTTTTCCGTGGCTGGCTGAGCTCACTGGGTAAAACCATTGCCTCAAAAGACGTGATGACCCGCACTGTGAAAATCAGCGGTGTGGGGCGTCCGTATCTGGCAGAGGAAGGCACTGAAACCGTGAGCGTTACCGGGCTGACAGTATCACCGGCGTCTGCCAGTGTAAAAGTGGGAGCAACCACCACGCTGACCTTTACAGTAAAACCTGACGGAGCCAGTGACAAAGCGATCAGTGTGCATTCGTCAGATCCACAGACTGCCACGGTTACCCTGAACGGACTTGTGGCCACGGTAAAAGGCGTGAAGCAGGGCAGTGTCAGCATTGTGGGCATGACCGCTGACGGGAATTTTGTGGCTGTGGCTGCGGTGACTGTCAGCGCAGCAGGTTAACAGGACGATACTCATCATTTGCCCCGGTTATTCGGGGCTTTTTTGCAGGTGGAGAACATGATGTTTCTGAAACAGGACACGTTTAATTATGAAAAACAGTCCGTGGTGCTCAGTGAGCTGTCCGGGCTGCAGAGAATTGAATATCTGACGTTTGTTCAGCAGCGAACGGCAAAGTTTGATGCCGGGGAGGGAGAACTGCCGGAGGCTGAACGACAGATTGCTTTTCTGCGGATGGGGATGGATATCAATGCCTGGCTGGTTTCCCGCTCACTGTGGAATGCGGAACAGTCTCAGGATGTTGAGACGCTTTACGCATCCGTTATTACAACATGGTCGTATGATGCCCTGGGTGCGGGGGCAGAGATGGTTCTGTCGCTGAGCGGTATGGGAGCCATTGAGAATGCCGGGGATTTGGAGCATGAGGTGCTGACGCCGGAAAAGTCCTGACGCGGGAAATGCAGTTTGTCATGCGGCTTGCCCGGGAGTTCCGGCGGGCAGACTGGCGGCGGATGCTGTCGGAAATGTCGGCCACTGAGCTTGGTGAGTGGGGTGATTATTTCCGGATGCAGAGCTTCAGTGATGTGTGGATGGATGCGCAGTTTGCCTCGCTGAAGGCATTGATCGTGAGAATGGTGTCCGGCAGCAGTGATGCTGCGGTGGCTGATTTCAGCCTTTTACCGGAAGAGAACGGGATACCGGAGCGAACGGACGAAGAACTGATGCATCTTGGGGAAGGTATTTCCGGAGGTGTGCGTTATGGACCAGATAGCCAACCTGGTCATTGATTTGGGGATTGATGCGGCAGAGTTTAAAAATGAAATTCCCCGTATCAAAAACCTTCTGAATGGTGCAGCCAGCGATGCAGAACGGTCTTCTGCCCGTATGCAGCGTTTTATGGAGCGTCAGACTCAGGCCGCCCGGCAGACAACGCAGGCAGCTTCTTCGGCTGCAACAGCCGCATCCGTCCATACGCAGACGGTGGAGAAGAACGCACAGGCTCATGAACGCATGGCCCGCGAGGTGGAGAAAACCCGCCAGCGCATGGAGGCACTGAGTCAGAAAATGCGCGAGGAACAGGCGCAGGCCATGGCTCTGGCGGAGGCTCAGGATAAAGCGGCTGCTGCGTTTTATCGTCAGATTGACAGTGTGAAACAGGCCAGTGCGGGGCTGCAGGAATTACAGCGTATTCAGCAGCAGATCCGACAGGCCAGAAACAGTGGCGGGATTGGTCAGCAGGATTATCTGGCGCTGATTTCTGAGGTTACTGCGAAAACCCGTGTTCTTACACAGGCTGAGGAAGAGGCTACCCGACAGAAAGTGGCGTTTATCCGTCAGCTTAAAGAGCAGGCAACCCGCCTGAATCTTTCATCTTCTGAGTTGCTTCGTGCTAAGGCAGCCCAGCTGGGGGTAAGCAGTGCTGCAGAAGTGTATATCCGCAAAATGGAGCAGGCAGGAAAAGCCACGCATTCGCTGGGTCTGAAAAGTGCAGCAGCCCGCCAGGAGATAGGCGTTCTGATAGGTGAACTGGCCCGCGGCAATTTAGGGGCGCTGAGGGGATCCGGGATAACGCTGGCTAACCGTGCCGGATGGATAGACACACTGATGTCACCGAAAGGCATGATGCTTGGCTGGGTTATTGGCGGTATTGCCGCGGCCGTCTATGGTCTGGGTAAAGCCTGGTATGACGGTCAGAAGGAGGGGGAAGAATTTAACCGCCAGTTGTCGCTGACGGGGCATTATGCCGGAGTCACTGCCGGGCAGCTGTGGACGCTCAGTCGTGCTATTTCCGGGAATGGTATCACGCAACATGCTGCAGCCGGTGCGCTGGCTCAGGTGGTGGGGAGTGGTGCATTTCGTGGAAACGATATCGGTATGGTGGCGAGAGTTGCCGCACAGATGGAGCGATCGGTTGGCCAGTCGGTCAGCGATACCATAAATCAGTTTAAGCGGCTGAAGGATGATCCTGTAAATGCCGCGAAGGCTCTGGACAATGAGCTGCATTTTCTTACTGCCACTCAGCTTGAGCAGATACGCGTCCTTGGGGAGCAGGGGCGGTCCAGTGATGCTGCACGGATAGCCATGTCTGCACTGGCAGAGGAAACCGGTCGGCGTACTGCGGATATTGATAATAACCTCAATGCGCTTGGCAGTACGCTGAAGTATCTGTCTGATTTGTGGAGTCGTTTCTGGGATGCGGCCATGAATATTGGTCGTGAAGACTCGCTGGATGAACAGATTGCCGCTTTACAGGAGAAAGTGTCGCGGGCGAAAAGACTCCCCTGGACGGCATCATCTTCTCAGGTTGAATACGATCAGCAGCGTCTTAACGATCTTCAGGAGAAAAAACGCCAGAAGGATTTGCAGGATGCAAAAGAGCAGGCAGAGCGGAATTATCAGGAGCAACAGAAACGCCGTAATGCTGAAAATGCTGCACTGAACCGGATGAATGAAACGGAAGCAGCACGACATCAGCGTGAAATTGCGCGTATTAATGCCATGCAGTACGCCGATCAGGCTGTCAGGGATGCGGCGATACAACGTGAAAATGAACGTTACGAGAAAGCCCTGGCATCCGGTAAGAAAAAAACACGCGAAACCCGTAATGATGAGGCCACCCGGTTATTGCTGCAGTACAGTCAGCAACAGGCACAGGTGGAAGGACAGATTGCTGCTGCCAGACAGTCAGCAGGCACTGCCACGGAAAGGATGACAGAAGCGCATAAACAGCTTCTGGCTCTGCAGCAGCGCATCAGCGACCTGGACGGGAAAAAACTGACGGCAGATGAAAAGAGTGTGCTGGCCCGTAAAGATGAACTGATTCAGGCACTGACGCTGCTGGATGTAAAACAGCAGGAGCTTCAGAAACAGACGGCACTCAACGAGCTGAAGAAAAAAACAATTCAGCTGACCAGTCAACTGGCTGAAGAAGAGCGCGCTCAGCGTCAGCAACATGACCTGGATATCGCCACGGTGGGTATGGGTGATCAGCAGCGACAGCGATATCAGGTACAACTGAGTCTTCGCCAGAAATACCAGCAACAGCTGGAGCAGTTGAGGCGGGATAGTGAGCAGAAAGGGACATATAACACGGATGACTACAGAAAGGCCGAGCAGGCGCTGACGGAGAGCCTGAACCGACAACTGAATGAGAATCGCCGTTACTGGCAACAGCTTGAAGTTGTGCAGGGTAACTGGAAAAACGGAGTCCTGCGTGCATTTCAGGATTTTACCGTGGATGCAGATAATACGGCAGAAACAGCAGAACAGGTGTTCTCGTCAGCCTTCAGCAACATGGGAAATGGCCTGGCAACTTTTGTCACTACCGGCAAACTCAATTTCAAATCCTTCACCTCTTCTGTGCTGTCAGATATGGCGAAAATCCTGGCGCAGGCAACCATGATGAAATCGATAAAAGGGATTGGCAGTGTACTGGGATTTGATCTCAGCAGCCTTTCCCTGAATGCCAATGGGGGGATTTATCAGTCTGCTGATTTGAGTCGTTACAGTGGCACGGTGGTTAACCGTCCGACGTTTTTTGCTTTTGCAAAAGGCGCGGGTGTGATGGGGGAAGCGGGACCTGAAGCCATTCTGCCATTGCGTCGTGGTGCTGACGGTAAGCTGGGGGTTGTGGCGGATATTGGGGGGTCAGGTATGGCGATGTTTTCCCCGCAGTACAACATCGAGATCAATAACGATGGCACGAACGGGCAGATAGGTCCGGCTGCCCTGAAGGCGGTTTATGACCTCGGGAAAAAAGCGGCAGCGGACTTTATGCAACAGCAGGCCCGTGATGGTGGTCGGTTAAGTGGAGCATATCGGTAATGGAGACGTTTCACTGGAAAGTGCGCCCGGATATGAATGTGGTATCAGAGCCGAAAGTGGTGACAGTGAAGCTGGGCGATGGTTATGAACAGCGTCGTGCGGCGGGACTGAATAACCAGTTGTCGACTTACAGCGTGACGATACGTGTTCGTAAATGTGACCACCCATCTTTAAAAGCCTTTCTGGAACGGCACGGTGGCGTCCGTGCATTTCAGTGGACGCCACCTTATGACTGGAAACCGATCAGGGTGGTTTGTCGTAAATGGTCGGCAAGCGTGGGGGCGCTGTGGGTAACCATAACGGCAGATTTTGAACAGGTCGTGGCATAGGAGGCTCTGATGCAGGATATTCCACAGGAAACACATCATGAGACGACACGCCTCACTCAGTCAGCCCAGGTGGTGCTCTGGGAAATCGATCTGACAGAGGTCGGTGGTGAACGTTATTTTTTCTGTAATGAGCAGAACGAAAAAGGTGAGCCGGTTATCTGGCAGGGGCGGCAGTATCAGGTATACCCCATTCAGGGGACGGGATTTGAACTGAACGGCAAGGGCAGTGCTGCCCGTCCGACACTGACGGTTTCTAACCTGCACGGCATGGTCACCGGGATGGCGGAAGATCTGCAGAGTCTGGTCGGCGGAACGGTGGTCCGGCGTAAGGTTTACGCCCGTTTTC
>PXZU01000096.1_pt1 | contig 13511 bp, 15 predicted proteins | sample 2941351 | NCBI WGS metagenome assembly PXZU01 (sample SAMN08721892, study PRJNA434045) | Viral metagenome, whole genome shotgun sequencing project. | isolation source: viral particles isolated from 30 fecal samples collected over 86 days | host: Mus musculus | place: Germany: Kiel | collected 2017-06 | reverse complement strand
GGAGGCATTAAAAACGATGACCCACGCATACCAAGAAATATATCTGAGTAAAGCGCAGTCGGTACTTGGTGATGCCTTTGATTATGCAGTCAATACTTGCGGTATTTCTGGAAACGATTTTGTAAAGCTGTTTATTGTAAGTTCTGTGAGCAGACGAATGGAAAATGGTGAACCCACCTGTCTGGCAGGGAAAAGCGGCATTGAAATTGCTGTGGAAATCGTTGCAGAAACGAAAGGGCAGGAACTTCAAATAGAACCACAGGAGCACTTTGGACGCTCTAAGGAATATTGGATTGGATGGGCGATTGCCTATTATCAATGGCGGTCGGGCAGAAAGTATAGTGATATTTTCAAGGCTATTTCCTTTGAAGATTTGCAGAAAATGTACTATACTCTCCATGAGGCGGATATAACGAAATTTGCCGATATTGTAGATGCGCGGATAAAAGAACATTTTTCTGAAACTAACTTAAAGCGTATTCGCACGACCTACGGATTTACTCAGGCAAAGCTGGCAGAGCGTTCGGGTGTTAGCCTTCATTCTATCCAGATGTATGAACAACGAAACAAAAACATTAATAAGGCCAGTGTGGATACAATGTATCGTTTTGCAAAGGTTCTTGGCTGCACAATGGAGGACTTAATTGAAAAATAGCCTATCTATTGTCATTAGCAGTATTATATATTAGTGACGAGAGATTCAATACCATCAATTAGCGGAGGTATGAATGGTGGAATATTTAACAGTTACACAAGCAGCAGAAAAATGGGGCGTTTCTACCCGGCGCGTTCGTCTGCTTTGTTCTAATGGGGAAATTAAAGGTGTTATCCGTAAAGGTAAATTATATATGATTCCCGAAGAAACAGAAAAACCGCTAGATAAGCGCAAATTACCAAACAAAAGAAAACGTGGTAAATTTGCAGATATATTGACTGCCATAGATATCAAAAAAGTAAAACTTGATAGTATGCGTCCACTTACTGCGGGTGAAACACAGCGCTTGCGTGATGAATTTATGGTTGATTTTACCTATAATTCAAATGCTATTGAGGGTAATACGCTTACGTTGAAAGAAACCGCTATGGTACTTGAAGGAATGACAATAGACCGCAAACCTTTGAAAGACCATCTTGAAGCTGTGGGGCACCGTGATGCATTTCTTTATATCGAAGATATTGCACAAAGCAAAACAAAATTGAGAGATACGGAAATTAAGGCTATTCATTCTCTGGTACTAATGAACAGGGCTGAAGATAAAGGCGTTTATCGCCGTATTCCCGTTACGATTGCAGGCGCATATACCGAACCAGTACAGCCATATCTTATAGAACCAAAGTTGACGGAATTACTCAGTGTAAACGAAGAACGGAAAAAGACGATGCATCCGATTGAACGTATTGCTCGCTTTCATCTTGAATTTGAGGGGATACATCCCTTTATTGACGGTAACGGAAGAACGGGACGCTTGATTTTAAATCTTGAGCTTATACGTAATGGATACCCTGCAATCAATGTCAAATTTGCAGACCGCAGACGCTATTATGAAGCGTTTGATACATTTTATCGTGACGGGAAAGCAGATGATATGATATTGTTGGTTGCAGAGTATGAGAATGAGCGCCTTGACAGATATTTAGAGATTGTAAAGGAATAAAAATTCTTAATGTACCTTAGGATGCAAATAATAAATTAATCAAGTGTTGTTTTTATAATGGAGGATGATATGAACATTAATCCTGATAAGGTAAAAGAACTGGTATTGCTGTTTTCAAAATTGGATGATGATTATCAAAAAGAATTAATGACAAAAGCGTATGAACTATGTTTAAAGCAATCTCAAAAGAATTTGATTAAACAAGAAGGTAAAAAATTTAAAAGTGAAGAAGAGTACAAAAAGGAAATCGAAGAAAGAAGTAGCGAAAGAGCTAAAGAATCACTGGAGTTACTTAATATATTTGATAGAATTGGTGATGAAGAGAAGGCACAGTGTATAATTGTGTTGGACAAATTAAGTAACGGAAACTTAACGAAAAAGACAGATATCGAGATAAAGATTAATAGTAAAAAAATTTCCCTAAAAGATTACATTGAAGAAGTATTGCCCCAAGTTGATTTCAAATCTGCTAATGAAAAGGCTACAGAATATTTAAAGGAAGTGAATAGATTTTAGGAGATAAAAGGTTAGCTTACAGAGCAGGAGAGAGCGTTTATCCAATTCTCTCTTGCTTTTTTTGTTTACGTAGCTTACAATACAAGCAGTGACAGAGTGCGACAAAATAAATAGAAAGGTATACAGATATGAATATAGCTGCTTACTGTAGGGTGTCTACGGATAAAAGTGACCAGATAAACAGCCTTGAAACGCAGAAGAAATTTTTCCAGGAGTATACAGAAAAAAATGGCCACAAGCTCGTAAGAGTATATGCGGATGAAGGGATTTCCGGTACAAAAATCAAGAATCGAAAAGAATTCCAACAGCTCATGGAGGACTCGAAGCGTGGCATGTTTGATATGGTAGTAGTCAAGGATATCTCCAGATTTGCACGAAACACGGTGGATTTGCTACAGAGCGTCCGTACATTAAAGGCATTGGGGATTGAGATGACGTTTCTTACAGCCAATATGACCGTGTTAGGGCAGTCGGAGTTTGTTCTGACTATTTTTGGGGCGCTGGCGCAGGAGGAAAGCGCAAATACTTCAAAGCGTATTAAGTTTGGAAAGAAAATGAATGCGGAAAAAGGCAGAGTCCCGAATATTGTCTACGGCTATGATAAAATTTCCGGAGAATATTTCGACATGAAAATCAACAAAGAAGAGGAAAGGATTATCCACCAGATTTACGACTGGTATACGGAAGGCGGTTATGGCGCGTCAAAAATTGCAAGCATGTTAAATGAAAGAGGGTCTAGGACAAAGCGGAATAGCCGCTGGAGCCAGAACGCCATATGTAGGATTTTGACAAACGAGCTTTATACAGGGAAAATCATCAATGGGAAGCAGGAAGTGGCAGATTTTCTAACAGGAGAAAGAAAGGATAAGGATGAGGCAGAGTGGCTGGTGACAGACAGGCCGGATTTGTGCATTATCCAACAAGAACAGTTTGACAAAGCGCAGGAAATTTTAACGGGCAGGCATAGGGCTTTCCGTATGAATAGGGAGAGGCAGAGCAATAAATACCTATTTAGTACATTAATTAAATGTAAGGAATGCGGATGGTCATTCCGGCGAACAGCTCGTACATATAAAAATACCTATGTCCGCTGGGTATGTTCCGGGCGTAATGGTAAGGGGGTAGATAGCTGTCCAAATGCTGTAACGCTGGATGAAGAGGAGTTGATTCTGGAGCTGGAGTGCTACTTCGCCCAAATGCTGAAATCGAAGAAGAAAGTTACCGAGTATTTGGTGAAGGAGTTTTCAAAAATTTATAAAGAGAAGGATGAAAATGTAAACTACAGAAAAGAGTTAGAGGATAGCCTGACGAAGTTGAGGAAAACCCGCCAGAAGTATATGGATATGTATATGGATGACCTGATTAGCCGTGAAGAGCTGAATAAGAGAATTGGCGGGACGAAAAAAGAGATAGAGCGGCTGGAAAATGACTTGAAGCTAGTGGAGCACAATCTGGACAAGGGCAGCCAGTTGGAGAACATTATACAGAAAACGTTTAAAAATATGGAAGATATTACTTCAGTCCGTGATATGACTAATGAACAGCTAAAGCAGATTATTCAAAAGATAGAAGTGGATAAGGAAGGGAATATTGATATTTATATGCGGGTGTTAGGCGACTTAGGGCTGAGCAAGAACGTTCTGATTAGTGACTCCTGTACATACAGGAGTAACAAAATAGAACGGTTAATATGGAGAATCAAATAGGCAGTAAATATATAAGCTCTGAGGCGGAAAATCCTCAGGGCTTTATCTAATTGCATTTTGTTTGGGGATACTGTAAAATGGGTATAAGTTTTAGAGGAGCAGGGAAAGAGGTGGTTTATATGCTAAGGACAGTAGGAATAGGACATCAGGATTTTGAGACGATTCGGAAAGAAAATTATTTTTATGTAGATAAAACAGCATTCATTCATGAATGGTGGGAAAGAGGGGATAGTGTAACTCTAATTACCCGACCGAGAAGATTTGGGAAGACATTGAATATGAGCATGTTGGAACAATTCTTTTCTGTAAAATATGTAGGCCGGGGTGACTTGTTTGAGGGGCTGTTTATATGGCAAGAGGGGAAGTACAGGGAATTGCAGGGGAAGTATCCAGTTATCGCACTTAGTTTTTCTGATGTGAAGGAAACAACATTTTTGGGAGCGCGGAAAAAGATTTGTAAGATTATCCAGTTATTATATAACAAGTTTGATTTTTTGCTTGAGGGAGATATGCTCAACAGCAGAGAAAAAGAAGATTTCTGCAGAATTTCTGCTGAGATGGAAGATTATATGGCGACTCTTTCTTTAAAAATGCTTTCTGATTATCTGTACCGCTATTACGGGGAGAAAGTGATTATTCTTTTAGACGAGTATGATACGCCTATGCAGGAAGCCTATGTGAATGGGTATTGGAACGAGCTTGTCGAGTTTACAAGGAGTTTGTTTAATTCTACATTTAAGACGAACCCATACTTGGAACGTGCAGTGATGACGGGGATAACAAGAGTTAGTAAAGAGTCAATCTTTTCTGACTTAAATAACCTGAAAGTGGTGACTACCACTTCGGAGGAATATGTAGACAGTTTCGGATTTACAGAGGAGGAAGTATTTGCGGCACTGGATGAATATGGTTTGTCGAATAAGAAACAGGACGTAAAAAGCTGGTATGACGGGTTTACTTTTGGCAGTCTGACAGACATTTACAATCCGTGGTCTATTATCAATTTGCTGGATACGAGACAATTTCGGCCATACTGGGCAAATACCAGTTCTAACAGTCTGGCCGGGAAGCTTTTGCGTGAGGGGAATAAAAAAGTAAAGCAGGAATTTGAACGGATGTTGCAAGGGGGAATCCTAAAGGCGCAGATAGACGAACAAATTCTATATGACCAGCTTACAGGAAAAGAAAGTACTATCTGGAGCCTCCTGCTGGCAAGCGGCTATCTGAAAGCGGTTAGGACGGAATTTGTAGAGCGCACAGGGAGGGTTTATTATTATCTAGCATTAACAAATAAAGAAGTGAAGATTATGTTTGAAGGGATGATTCAAGACTGGTTTACAGAATACAGTGATAGTTACAATGATTTCATTAATGCACTTTTAGTAAATGATTTGAAGGCAATGAATGTATATATGAACAAAGTAGCATTGGCAACGTTTAGTTATTTTGATACTGGGAAAAAGCCCTCAGAGGAAGAGCCTGAGCGTTTCTATCATGGTTTTGTCCTAGGGTTGATGGTGGATTTGACTGACCGATATATCCTGACTTCGAACCGTGAAAGTGGTTTCGGACGGTATGATGTGATGCTGGAGCCTAGGGAAAAAGGCGATGATGCAATCATTCTGGAGTTTAAGGTGCGGGATTCAGAGGATGAGAAGGAACTTTCTGATACTGTGCAGGAAGCTTTAAAACAGATAGACAGGAAACAGTATGAGGTATCGTTGATAGAGAAGGGAATCCCTAAAGAGAAAATTCGGAAGTATGGGTTTGCGTTCCAAGGGAAACAGGTATTGATTGGGGGCGGTCAGTATGAGGCTGTATAGAAACAAGCGCATTTGCAAAACGAAGAGATGTAGGATGTGGTATAGAAAACGGTATGAAATGGAGGTAGGATGATGAGGAAGCCATTGCCGGTAGGTGTTGACAATTTCGAGAAGATAATAAGAGATGGCTATTGTTATGTCGATAAGACTATGCTGATTAAGGAATTACTTGATTTGAAAGGGGAAGTGAACCTATTTACACGTCCAAGACGTTTTGGAAAAACATTAAATATGAGTATGCTCCGATATTTTTTTGAGGATACCGGGAACGAAAAAAGAAATGAGCAAAATAGAGAACTTTTTCAGGGGATGAAGATTATGGAAGCCGGGGAAAGCTACACAAACCAGATGGGAATGTATTCTGTGTTTGAGCTGACTTTGAAATCGGCGAAACAGGAAAACTACGATATGGCTTATTACATGATACAAAATGCAGTTAGCACGGAGTTTGAAAGGCACAGGAGCATTATAGAAGTCGGGAAAGAATGTCTATCCAACAAAGAATATAAAGAGTATACTGATATTGCGGAGGGGCAGGGTGAGGAAAAAGCAATAAGAAATTCTTTGCGGCTTTTCTGCCAATGTATGTACAAAATTACTGGCAAGAATACAGTTATTCTAATTGACGAGTACGACGTGCCATTAGAAAATGCATATTTTAGAGGCTTTTATGAAAAGATGGTCAGCTTTATCCGTTCGTTGTTTGAAGCTGCCTTAAAGACAAATCAGTATTTGCAGTTTGCGGTTATTACTGGGTGCCTGAGGATTTCAAAAGAGAGTATATTTACCGGGTTGAATCATCTGAACATTATTTCTGTGCTTGATAAAAAGTACAGTGAGCATTTTGGATTTACAGAATCAGAAGTGAGCCAAATGATGTCCTATTATGAAGTAGAAAGCCGCTTTTCGACAATGAAAGAATGGTATGACGGATATTTATTTGGAGATACAGAGGTTTACAACCCGTGGAGTGTTATTAAGTTTTTATATGATTTATATTCGGACGTCAACGCATTTCCGCGTCCATATTGGATTAATACCAGTTCAAATGATATTATTAAAGATATGATAGCCAAGGCTGATAGGGAAACGAAGGGGCAGATTGAAGCGCTCTTGAGCGGAAAGACTCTTGATATCCAGGTTCATGAGGAAGTCACTTATGGGGACATGTACAGCAGTGATGAGAATTTGTGGAATTTTCTTTACTTTACGGGGTATCTGACGAAGGAAAGCGAATATTTCGAAGAGGCATCAGTTTTTTTACGGGCACGAATTCCGAATATAGAAGTGAAGACGGTCTATCAGAACACGATTCTTAATTGGTTTAAGAATACAATAAAGAAACAAAACTTTCATGATTTGTACCAGGCACTGGAAGATGGAAATGCGAAGAGGATGACAAATATACTGACTGAGCAGCTTGCTTATACCATTAGCTTTTACGATAGCGCAGAAAATTTTTATCATGGATTTCTTACTGGCATTTTAAGTCAGAGTGAAAATTATCTGGTTAAATCCAACCGGGAATCGGGGTACGGGAGGTCTGATATTATGGTGAGAAGCCCTTCTTTGCGGGGCAGGTCATTTGTTCTGGAAGTCAAGGTATCAGATTCTATTGATGATTTGGAGAGCGATGCAGAAAAGGCATTGCAGCAGATATATGAAAAAAGATATAGGGAAGAGCTTCGTACAGAGGGGTATCGGAACATAGACTGTTATGGGGTGTCGTTTTTCCGGAAAGACTGTGAGGTACGATTTGGGAAAAAGGAAGCACTTTGCTAATTCGCTAAAAAAAAGGCAGACTAGCCTTATACGCTAATCTGCCTTCTTATTTGCCCCGACGCTATATTTCTAGCACGGTCTGTATTATTCAGTCTCTTGAGTATCCGTAGTAGAATCGTCTGGAGCAGGTTCGTCGTCCGTATAGTTTGTAGCGTCGATAGAATAATCAACGACCTGTACTACGATGAAATCTTTTTTTGCATATCCGTCCTCATTCAGCATTTTTTCGATTCTTGCATCAAGCTGTTCTTTTGTCTCGATTTCGACCGGAGTAACAACCCCGTCGACAGTAGTTGTCAAATACTTATACAAAGACTCATAGTTGTTCCGGTGAGAAGTTACAATCATAATTCTATACATATTATTCCTCCTGGTGAAAAGTGTGTCCAGCAAACAATGAAATTTGTACGCATGGATTACTGGAATGTGAATAGGTACAAAGGTGAAACAAAAAACATCCGCCACCTATTGTAGATACCGGATGATTGTATGCTATTATTTATGGAACTTATGTGTGTTTCTTCTGAGAAGGGCATATCTCATGAAGAGGGTCATACCAGAGAACATGAAACATTCTTCCTCTGCGAATTCCAATAATGCGCAAAAGGTTTCTAAAAGCAAATGAGAACATGCTGTCGCTGTCATCTTCCATATGTTTTGCTTTTAGTCTGTCTTGCGCATCTTTAGACATTTTCTCGTAATCTATTAAATGATGCTTTGATTTCCCATTATCATGTGTTTGTTTTTTGATGTCAGCCCAAGTCATATTTGAATAATGAATCATCTTTTCAAGAACTTCTTTATGTTCAAAATCATCCCGGGATAAATCAAATGCAAACTTACCTGAACGGTCTATATCTGTAAATACCCATACGGGACACTCTCTATCAGTGTTTTTGATTTCGCCTGATATCTTCTTTTCATGGCGCTTTCTGTTTTGTTTTAAAATTTTCTTTGCCATAGATTATAAGCTTCCATAGTATTCCCCCATAGAAGATTTAGTGATTACGTTCTGGCATCGTGCACCATCCGGTAAATCACCTCTTGCATCTTTCCAGGGCGATTCTTCATGAGTCTGTTCCCTTAAGTCATAAGGTTCTCTGCCTGCATATCCATTAAGGACGATATCAATTGATTCTTTTTCGTCGTCGTTCAGGCTGTTATCGTCTCCTTTAGTGATATCCTGTATATCAACAGAGAATTTCCCCTGATGCGCATGGAATAATTCAGGGCATACCGGGCCATTTGACCACGCCTGAAAATCTTCTGCGAAGATGGGATTACCTGTCCACGCAAGATGCCACGCCTGTGCATAGTAACACAACTTTTGGAGTTTCCATGTGCTCATTTTCCCACATTGACAAAGGATGTATTTTGCTACATCAAATACACATGCCATGATTCTCGACTCCTTTCAGAATTGATATCGTATATCTGTTCTGCTTTTAGTATATGCGTATACTTTAACGCTGTCAATACGTGAAATAATATTCCTGATTCTACCACAGAGAGCCGTTCTGAGAGGTTTTATAAGCCTATATAGGCATTTTTATGCCTCTGATACAATTCCCATTATCTACATACAAATACGCGTAAATGAGGCGATTATAGCGTTGGTGTAGTAAACTGCAATTCATTCCAATGATTTTCTTACTATTATAGCTGTTTCCACAAGGCCGTTTTTGTTGTAACCTTGTTTTGGCAATCCCACGATGTCGTAATCAAATTTTCTAAAACTGTACATTGGAGGTAGATATTTATGAAACCATTGAAAAGCAAAATTAGCATCACTATAGATTCAGATATAATTTTAATACTAAGAGACCTCGCAGAAGAGGACGACCGTCCTCTTAGCCAGTACATTAATCTGGTTCTAAAGAAGTATATCAAAGAGCTGAATGAACATAAAAATACAGAACGTAATTCATAAAAGGAATGGCAGGGGCGGTAATGCCGCCCCTTCTCCTCATACTGCTTTTATCCGGTATTTATCTTTAACTACAACCGGGAGCCAACCGGATTTAATTTGAATCCAGATACTTCCATCCCAAGCGGTGGTGACTTTCTTAATCTCCACCACACTTCCTTTTTTGAGCTTAGCTTTATTCCCGGACAGGCGGCGGCACTTTTTCTTTGCCGACGCGGAAAGCTGTGTATACTTCACATACCCCGCCTGCTGGGATTTGGTTGAAACGCCGTCCCGGATGGCGATATCCTGTGTCAGCGTTACCTTCATGCCGGGTTTAAGCTCGGTTTTTTTCATTGCTTTTTCTACGTCTTTCCTAAACCCGTCCATAGTCAGGCCGAAGCGTCTCCAAACATGGTCGGGGTCACCGTGGTTTGAAGATAACCCCGCCAGATTCCCCTCGTAGTGGGAAGAAATCAAATACATCCCGTTTGGCAGCTTCGCCCGTGGATTCCAGCCGTATCTCTCACAGATGGATGCACACAGTTCCACCGCCGTCTGATAGCCACGCAGGATATCCGCTTTAAATTTCCCTGCATCCAGAACATTGTAGTTTGCCCCGCCTGTATACCGGATATAATCGGATTCGCAGATTTCAAATGTAATCAGGTTATTGTTCCCCCATCCGGCATCCGCCCAACTGCGGTAATCTTCCGGAAGAAGCTGCAAAACTTTTCCGGGGGTGTCGCAGTCTACGACGTAATGCACACATGCTGATACTGCCCCCTGGTTCCAGTAATCTGCTACGGACTGGGCTGTTCCCTGACCTGTGCCGATAGTGTGGAGCTGAATACCGATTTTTTTACAGCGCGTCCCTGTTTGATAGCACCTGTTCCTTGTAAGATAGTTCTTTTTAATATTTAATGTCATACGATTCTCCCTTCTTGCTGCATTTTTGCAGCACTAAAAAAAACACCGCCCATTTCTGAGCGGTGCTGTTTTGCAGATACTCTTGTCGTATCATATACATTTATGCTATACTGTTTCCGTTATCATACCCAATCCGGCAACGGAAAGGGGGTGTGTCCATTGACAGAGTTTGTTATTTCCTTTTTATCCGCTGTCATGGTTAATGTAGCCTGCCACTACATTATCAAATGGTTAGACAACGGTAATAATGACAACTAACCTCGGTCTTGTCCCTCCGTAAAGGGATAAAGAAAACCCCGGAAGTGCCTTTCCGGGGTTTTTGCTTTGTGTATCCATGACAGATTACTGTCATTTCCTTTTGCCTATTGGCATTATAGCATATGCATTTCACGTTTGCAATATGCTTTTTGCTGCTTTCCCGGATGTGAAATTCCCGTCCCTACTCTTCCAGCTCCGGAAGCCCCGCTACCGATGTAAGCATCGACACTACGCCAGCCAGTACAGAAGCAGATAACACATACTTCCAGTCAACCGCCCCCATAGCTGCGGCCGTTCCTATTCCCGCAACCGCCGCCTGTGCTACGGTCTTCACTGCTCTAATTCCTGCTGCCTTTACCCATTTTTCAAAATTCCTATTCTTCATAATAGTCTCCTTTCTTGTTTGCCAGGTGTAAATCCTGGATTTCTTTGTACATTTTTGTTATCATCCCGTTGCCGCCCAACTCATGGTACGCCTCGTACATCTCCACGAAATTTTGGTAGGCATAAGATGGAATATCACCTTTCGCCATATATTTATCGTGGTATTCAATGAGCTGCACACGTAGCAGGAGCATAGTGCCCATACTATTTGCGTCTCTGTCCCGTTTCTGCCTTTTCAGAATCCATACGATATAACCCAATATGATGGGCAGAGTAATGGTGTATGTCTGTAATAAAACGGTTTCCATTTTTCTTCCTCCCTGATATTTGTTGATTAAGTAATTACTGCCGAACAGCTTGTACTCATGCCGTTCGAAGTGGTTCCTGTAACTGTCACATTACCGCTTTTATGCCCTAAGACGTTTACGTATACGCTACCTGTTATGTTGTCTCTTGTCCGAACGGAGCAGCCTGTTACGCTAGCTATTGTGGTGTTACTACTTACCCAGGTGATATCGTTTACATTTTCTTTCAAGATTTCTTTAGATGTCATTTTTGAGGAGTCCAGCGTCAGGCTGGCTATAAATGTTATTGTCTGCCCTACTAGGCCAGTAATTGGTGGCTTGGACAGCAGCTTGAACTCCACGGGCTTCGCATAAAGCACCTCTTTTGCTAACTGCTTTACCATTGCTTCCAAACTTTCTATCCGGTCAGGTACATCCCCCAGCCCAATATTTTCTTTTGTAATATTGACATCACCATTTCTATAATCTTCTTCCGCTTCGCCTTTAACACCGGTTACTTGTGTTCCCGCTAGACAATCCCAGTAGCCGTCAGCGGTGTAGTATACGTTTGTACCGGCGGGGCATTTGTGCCCAGCCCCCTCTTTGAATGTATTGTCGGTAACAAACCAATCCGTAATGTTGTACATATATCCAGCTTGCTTCGCCACAGTAGATAACTGATAGAATGCAATTGTACCCATTGGGATTAACGCACCTTGAAGCCCTTGGGATATCCTCTTCGCCTGTTCGTAGTAATATTTCGAGTTATCGACATTTTCATTTGGCCGTGCCTCAGTCCCTCCGCGGGCAAAACTTTCTGATAGCGTCATATAGCGTTCAGCCTCTTCAACACTCTCAGAAGCTTCGTTTGCTTTCGTGGATGACAAGACTTCAGAAGCTTTTGCATTGAGGGCGGACGTATTGGCGGCATTCGCCTTAATTGATGCCTGCTGATAGTAATACTTTGCGTTGTCAGCATCCTCTCCATCTCTTGTCCCGGTGCCGCCTTCCGTGTAGCTTTGGGCTTTTATGGCGGAATCAGAGGCAGCGTTAGCGGACTCGGAAGCAGCAGAGGAGAAGTCGCGGCATTCTTCGAGGACTTTGGTAATAGATATGTAATCATATGATTCTGTATAGACGAAGTTAGAAGGTTTTGGTTTTCTACGCACATTTATTCGGAAGCGGCACAGGCATCGGCTTTCGCCGTCTTTTTCAACGTTTACATATCCAATGATGGGATAAGGCTGCGTTAATAAGAAATTGGGGATTTTTACCTTGAGACGGCCATTTTCATAAGAAGAGTCTTTGACGACAAGGGCTTCATTCAATGTCTGGTTGAAGAAATGTACGGGATAAGCTTTGTCGATGATATCTTCGATTAGGCGTATGTGTACGTCGCTATCCCATTGGACTAAATCGGACAGCGGGCTGTTCTCAGTATCATATACGGTTATTTCTTGCATTTATTATTATCCTTTCTTTGGCATTAAAAAGGAGCTGGCGGATATGCCAGCTCTTATGGTTTTAGGGCTTCAAAATAGTGAGATTTATGGTATACTGTGTCTATCTGTAGTAGTATAGGTAGAAAAGGAATTATTGTTCCGATGGAAATAACTCGTTCGATTTATCGGTTCATGACCTGCTGAATTACGGCTCCTTTATAATCATTTGGTACATTTGCCAGAATTAATGCTTTTTCCAATGAGAATCCTTCGGATAAAAGGTTACCTATAAAAACTACAGCATTATTGATAGTTGTTTCCTTGGCAACTTCCTTGGCAACTTCCTTGGCAACTTCTTTAGCTGTTTCTTCTCTCATTTCCTCTAATATTCTACACATAGAAGCCACTCCTTTCTCTTCTTCTTTGAAATATTTTATTCTATCTTTCAGGATAGGGCTATTAATGTTTGCAACATTAGTACAAGAAAAATCATGCATTAATCTACCCAAATCGGTATCCTCATTTTTGAGTTCGCCGTTTACATAGATAATATGCGAATCATCATTGAAAGGCATATCAATTTCTCTAACCATTCTATCAATATGATAGATAGGTTTATTATAGCCCAAAATATCTTTTTCTGTAATGAAAATTACGTAAGTTTCACGTAGGTTCTGATAATCATCTCCAGGGCTTAATATATTCGCATCTAAGATGCTGCTGTTATACCTGGCTCTCTTAGGATTTTATATGCAGAGAATTTATGTTGTTTCTCTGCGAATGATAGTGCCTGCTAAAGTAGCTAAAGAGTGCTGTATATTCTTT
>PXZU01000094.1_pt1 | contig 13571 bp, 14 predicted proteins | sample 2941351 | NCBI WGS metagenome assembly PXZU01 (sample SAMN08721892, study PRJNA434045) | Viral metagenome, whole genome shotgun sequencing project. | isolation source: viral particles isolated from 30 fecal samples collected over 86 days | host: Mus musculus | place: Germany: Kiel | collected 2017-06 | reverse complement strand
CGACGTCTACAATTATTTCACTACCTTTTTGGTTACATCAAACTTTTCCATGTAATTTCCTAGCATCAAACGCGTTTGCGCATAGAACGCCGCCGCACTCTGATAGACAATTGCAATCACTGGTGACAAAACCCATTGCAACACCATCATCAAAGTCCGTTTACTGTTATATTTTTCTGGTCTCTTGGGTAAAATCCGAAGCGACACAAACACTGTCACCAAAATTCCCACTGCCGCTATCATCTGGATAATTCCCACCACATTTGGCAAATTAAACGCTACTGTCCCCCGTGAGCCCAAATTAAGCAACATTGGTACCCAACCGCCAAAAGCCACAATTGGCGCCATAATCGCCAATGTTACATGCCCATCCAAAAGCCGCATAAATTTAATAAACAATGGCAAAAACGGCATCTGACGCTCTTTACTAAATAATCTTACCCCTACGTATGCCACATCGCTCGCTCCGTAATCCCAACGCCTGAGCTGTACAAACTGCGCTTTCAATGTAGCTCCCAAAGTATCGGAAATTACTGCATCTTGATAAATTGGCACTCTAATTGGTACTACCGCATATTTCCCTTCAAAATAAAACAACGATCGCCAATACTGATGACCATCTTCTACAATCGTCCGCTTACTCCAAAAATCCATTCCCACAAGCGCCGCTAGCGGTTGTGAATGCGAAGCAAAATTTTTCAACAAATGCGGACGCATCGTAGATACGACATTAAAAAACGAATTCGACATAGCGATCACCCGCATTGGTGCTGATGCTTCCCAAATATTATTCGTAAACAGCGATACTGGCTGATAACTATAGTGCTGTCGGTTTGGTCGCACCAAAAATTCATAGGCTACATAATCCAAATACTTCTCGTGCATCCGGTTATCACTATCAAGGGAAGTCACAATCACATTTTCTAACGGAATCCTTTGCGCCCGCACATATTCAGTCAAATTTTCAGCAGCATAAGTCAGATTGGGACCCTTACCCACGATTTCTCCCTTTACTCCATCAGGGTGTTTGACTAACAAAAACTTCTTAAACACTCCCTGAAACTTTTCTGCCAGCACCTTAGCCGTTTTTTCCATCTCTGCCCCACCCCGCTCCTCATATCCCAGAACAAAAATAATTCTTTCGTTCGAAAAAGTTGTCTCCTGTACCGCCTGAATCGACGGCACCAACGTCTCTAGCCCCTCATCGTAAGCCACCATTACCACCGCATGATAGACTTCACTCGGTTTTGGCTCGCTCTTACCCTCCACTACTGAAAGCAAACGCAAGTTCTGTACGTGCTCCGCAAATTCATAACTTTCACTTTGTCTACCATACAAACGCTCAAACGCCGCATGAGGATCTTCCAAATCCTCTAATCTCTCATGCCAATTCACCCGCTCTGCCTGCTTTACAGCCTTATAGCCCTGGATTGTCCGAAACGCAGTTGCAATAGCTTTCACAAATGTTATCGCCACTACCACTAAAAGATAAATCGCCCCTAGCACTGGGTTAACCCACGATAGCACAAACAGCAAAATTACCAAACTATAACTCAGAGCACCTGGTAAAATCTCAAGAAACCGATAAAGTGGCTTGCGTTTCCCCTCAGGCAATTCCAAACTCTTTTGTATCGCCATTTCAATCCCCTTTAGCCTACCACTCACCCAAAAGACGCAGCATCACTATAAAAGTGCCCACTACTAGCAACATCGTCGCACCAATCAACATCAAAGCTGGCGTCTTGCCATATTTGCGATACACCCTTAATGCTAAAAGATTATGCACTACCCCAAAAATCACAGCAAGTAATGGAAAAGCTAACATATTTAACCAACTATCACGTCGATAACCACCGGACAACCCAGCAATTTCACCATATACATCACCATAGCCAACGATTACTACTGTGCCCTGCGGATGTAAGGTCACTAGAGCAAAAACCAGCAACACCGCACTCATAACTAGCAATATTATCATTGCTACCATCACTCCGTGTTGTTTACGCGCTATCTCTTTCCAAGTTGCACGAAAGTCTAAGCGCTTAGGCTTTGTTGCCTGGTCTTCTTCGTCCTTATTACGTACCATTCTCTTAATTATAAACGAAATCTTTATTCTAGACAATATTACATACCTCGATTTAAGGGGTCTAGTCAAATCCTCTCATCTGTTATATACTGTAGCGTAAGATGAAGAAGTTAATTATTTCAGGTAGTTCCAAATTACAAGAACGCGCCGCCTATTGGCGAGGATATTTTGAGGGTCGAGGTTACGAGGTTATCGATTATCCCGTAGCTGTTTCGAGCGAAGGTGATTATGCTGAAAACCTCACTGATATTTATTGTTCATACTACCAAAATCTTGACCGTGCAGATGTCTTCTTCCTCATGAACGAGGACAAAAATGGCTTTGGTGGTTACATTGGCCCAAGCACATTCTCCGAACTCAGCTATGTTGTAGTCGGCAACCTCAACCGTGGCAAAAAAGTAGAGATCAATCTTCTACAAGAACCCTCCTCCGACCAATCCTGTTACCAAGAAATCAAATTCTGGCTCGACCAAGGCTGGATCAAAATCTACGACCGTCCCACTGGCAAAAAGGCTACCATTCCTGTACCATCCGAACCAAAAATTGATGATGCTGCAAAAGATAGCGATATAGACGAAATTAATAGTGATGCTACTCCAGAACCAACCATCGCTACCACAAGGTCCTCTGCTCCCAAACACCATCTCTTAGGCAAATCCAACGAAAAGACTATCAACATCCTCACCTGCAAAAAACGTTGTCTACGTCGCCTAAACCGCGCCCAACGCGAATATTTGCAATTACTCTCTCCTGAATTCCCCGCCTGGCTCCTCAAGTACATTGCCGCACCAGAATTCCAACGTCTAAACGGTGTCAGTATGGACTGTGGTGGTTCGTTTAGTGGTATTTACAACAATCGTGCCTATCACAGCGTATTCGTACACAGCATCGGCGTGGCTTTGATACTCTGGCGCTTCACCCACGACAAGAGACAAACTCTTGCCGGCCTGCTTCACGACATTGCTAATCCTGCTTTCAAACACACTATTGACTATATGAATGGCGATGCCGAATCTCAAGAATCTACCGAAGAGCGCACTAGTGAAATCATCCGCAATTCTCGCATCATTATGCGCGGGCTAAAGCGTGATGAAATCATGGCTGGTGAGATTTCTGATTGTAAACTTTTCCCACTTGCCGACAATGAAATCCCCAACCTGGCTGCCGACCGACTTGAGTATTCCCTTTCCAACGGTTATTTCATTTATGACGCCTGGAATATTGAACAAGTTAAACGCTTCTCTGAAGATATCATCGTCCTACGTAACGAAAACGACATCGAAGAATTTGGTTTCCAACATCTAGAAATTGCCAAGGAATTCACTGAAGGAGTTTTGGATTACTTTGCCATTTTCCACAGCGACAACGATCGCGCCATTACGCAATTCATGGCCGATATCCTCAAATCAATGATGCTTCACGACTATCTCAGCATGGACGATCTATACAACATGAGCGAACGCGAAGTAGTGGACTGGATCCTCAGCTGTGGTGACAAAACCATCAGCGAAGCATTCCGTAACTTCCAACGCGCTACCTCAGTTTATAGCAGTAATAGCGCTAAAAAAGATCGCTATTGCACCAGTGTTAAAGCCAAGATGCGTTACATTGTGCCCCTCGTGCAAGGCGATGAAGAAACTGGCGACCGTCGCATTACCGAACTCTCCAAGAACATCAGCCGAGCCGTCATCAAATATCTCGACGCAAAGCAATCCAAATACGTCGGCTTTGACTTTGAGTTCACACCATATACAGAATAATTTAGTAGTACGCACCTCAAGAAAAGTTATGTTATAACCAACATCCGTGTTATAATCATAACAAATAAGTAAAAACAAAAAGGAAAACCACCCATGTGCACAGCCGCCACTTACCAAACCAAAAATTCCTATTTCGGTCGCAACCTCGACCTCGACTTTTCCTATGGTGAAGAGGCCGTTATCATTCCCCGTCATTTCCCCTTCACTTTTCGTGAAACTAACACCATTGATTCTCACTACGCCATTATCGGCATTGCCTATATTGTAGATGGCACTCCCCTACTTTATGATGCTATCAACGAAAAAGGGCTTGGTATGGCTGGTCTTAATTTTGTTGGCAATGCTGTTTATAATACTCATATCGACGGCAAAGATAATATTGCCCAATGGGAATTTCTTCCCTGGATTCTAAGCCAATGTAGCAACGTCACCGAAGCAAAAACCCTACTTTCCAAAATCAACCTTACCAACCTTGCCTTTAGCGAGCAGCTTCCACCCGCCGAGCTTCACTGGATTATCTCCGACATATCTGGCGCCAGCATCGTCATAGAATCCGTTGCCAGCGGTCTCAAAATCTATGACAACCCTCTAGGCGTTCTCACCAATAATCCGCCGTTTGATGAACAACTTTTTCAACTTAATAATTATATGCAACTTTCACCCACTGCGCCTGTCAACAATTTTGCGCCTCATCTTCCCCTCCAGCCATATAGCCGTGGCATGGGAGCCATTGGCCTGCCAGGAGACCTCAGCTCTGGGTCACGTTTTATTAAAGCCAGTTTCACCAAAATCCATTCTGTCTCCGCTAGCGATGAGCTCCCCAGCGTTAGTCAATTCTTCCATATCCTACATTCCGTCGACCAACAAAATGGTTGTTGTGACCTTGGTGATAACAAATACGAACGCACTATTTATAGTTCTTGCTACAACCTAAACCAAGGTATTTTCTATTACACAACCTATAATAATCACCAAATCTCTGCCATCCAATTAAATAATGCTAACTTGGACAATACTAACCTCATTCGCTTCCCCATTATCGAAACTGAGCAAATTAATTACCAAAACTAGTCAAATAGACAAACACACTGCGCACTATTATTTAAATACAAAAATGGAGCCGTTGACTGGGCTTGAACCAGCGACCTGCTCGTTACGAATGAGCTGCTCTACCAACTGAGCTACAACGGCATCCTTTATACATTATACCACAGTTTTTCTCTCCTCACATCCCTAATACAGTACTCAGGCAGCGGAGGGGGCGACCATAGTGACGCTCCCACGGACCGTACGACGGGTAGACGCCAGTAGGTCCAAAGTGGAGATTGTAAGCGCTAGGCGTAGTAGCGCCACTAGCACTAGTAGACGAGGCGCGCGCCGACCAGTCGTAGCTGTTGATGCCAGCGCCCAAGAGTGTACTATTATTACGACTAGGCAGATATACATACCCGCTGCGCACGAAAATGAGCGTTTCTTGTCACCTTGCTAACCTTCAACTTTTTGCAAAATTTTGAAGGTAGCTCTTATTATTCACCCCTGTTACGACAAAAGAGAGCCTTCAAAAAATTAGAAAAATTTGAAGGTCACGTGCGCAGCGGGTATGTTGGTCCAGGTGATGGGAAACATTGGACTGCTAATCAATGGGGTTTCAATTGGTCGTCACGCGCATCCTCTACACGCTATGATGATACAACTACGCCTAGTGCTTATAATCTTCACTTTAGTGTTAAAACTGTACTACCCTCAAATGGACCAAATGAGCGCTGGCATGGTTTCCCCCTCCGCTGCCTGAGTACTGTATTAGGGATGTGAGGGGAGGTATGTAGCAAAAATAGGTACATAACCAACAAAAAGTCCTCCAGGTATCACACCCGGAGGACTCCGTAAGAAAACTATTGTGTTACTGCATCCAAATGACGAATAAAAATCAAATCGTCGATAATCCCCACCACAGCTGACGCTACCATCACCCAACCAATCACAGTCGGAACTGCACTTGCACTAATTACCATATAGATACCTAGAGCCAACATCACCATCGAAAGCAGCAGAACATAAAACCACTCCCGAATACCAGCTGTATGCATTTTGATGGCTGTATTCATTCGCACCAAAGCACCGTAAATCATCCAAGCCCCCACTACAATACCGATAAACCGCCCTAGCTGCTCCCATAATACCACAGCAATCACACCGAACACCAGCGCAACAATCCCGTACAACAAATCATTATTGTAAAAATCATACCTGCCATGCATAGCAAAGTAATTGATAATTTTATATACACCCTTAACAATCAAGAAGATGCCTACAACATAGAAAATCACTTTCAAGATTCCATCTGGATTAATCAAGAATAACACACCAAGAGCGCCCACCACCAAGGACTCAAGGATTGCCAACCAACTCACACTCTTAGCCCGACGCATCACTGGTACAGCCACCTTAGGCGCTCTTTGTGTATTCTTTCGGCTACTAGTCTTTGACGAACTTGTAGATTTAGATGTTTTTGCCCCAGTCGCTTTAGTTGACCGAGCTGACTTCTTGGTTGCTGTCTTCTTTGACGCAGCACCTGTTGCCATTTTGCCTCCTAATTTCTGGTGAACAATTTTCTGCCCACCAAGTTCAAATTATTTACACTATTGTACTATAAAACTTCCAAAAATAAAATACAAACTTAACCATTTAGCGCACAACCACTGCACGCTTCCCCACCGCATTATAAATCTTCTCTAATTCCGCCCGCGGAACATCATAAGTTCTCCCACCATCCGACTGCGTCCATGGATCAGTTAGACGATGTGTTCCAGTTTTTTCATTATAGCCCGTTAAAAGCACCACATGTAAATTCTTTGGCGCACCGTTCAGCCACTCCTTTAATGGGTTGAACAAGAAAGTTACATAAATAATTACTGGATTCCCTGCTACCACCTCCTTATCCAAATCAGCCAAACTAGCACCACTAACGTCGACAACATTTGCATTACCCGAGCTCTCCCGTCCAAACTTCGCTAACGGCGCTGGCGCAATCCAATGTACATAAGTTTTGGGCTGCAAATCATAAATCGACCCCACAAAACCAGTATTGTAGTCATCGCTCTTGGGCATCATTTCGGCGTACTTATGTAAATCTACACCCTTTAAATACCCCTTATATTGTAAGGCCATTAGCATCGACGCCGCTTCGCAACCATTATAAATCTGTTGCAGATTTTGACTGTGATATGGCACATTCAACACTCGCCATGCGGCCATTTCCTCTTGCTTTTGCTGTCTACGTAATTCCTCCGCCCGGCGACGCGCCTCCAAAGCCCGCTGTCTAGCTTCTGCCGCTTCCTTTTCCCGTTGCACCAAAACTTTATCGACTCTTGCTAAAATTTCCTCATAACCTTTAGCCACTGCTTTTTGTGATAATTTTCCCACTTTCTCAACTACTGTTTTATACTCCGCACGTGTCAATCTTGGTTTTATAACTGTCATTTTTTCATCAGTAAATAAACCCTCCACCGCGGTTTTTACATCTACTAGCGCCTGGTACTGCGCCTGCACTTTATCAAAATCCCCTTGTAGCACTTTACGGTAACTCTCGGGCAATTCATTCAGCCCCGCAGCCGTAGTTTTTATCGCTTCGGCCTCCACCTCTGTTTTTAGAACCCCGTCCGCCAAATAGCCATTAATTTCCCCTTTCAGGCGCACAAATTCACGCAAAACTTCTAATCTACGCTCAATTTCTACTCTCACCTCCTGATAGCGTTTAGCCTCCAAATCCACCATGTACCCTGCTACCACCTCAATCTGCGTATGCGTCACCTCCCTCTTTGGCACCTCATTCTCTGCATCAGCATACAATTCGCTCAACATTTCTTCGGTTTCTACCAAAACCTGCGCCTGCGCCACCTGATATGCTTCCGATTCCACCGCCGCCCGCCAAACTACCCCGCCCAACAACAGTCCAAATGCCAACACAATGGCCAAAATCACCCCTACACGATGCAACACCTGCTTTTTCTTTAATTCCATTGCAATTTATTATAACTTGGGTCTAGTATATTCGCAATCTCTAGAAATTACCAAATAAGGCTCATCCTCCTTCCGGAGACACCTCAAGAGTTGTATTTTTCAAATATACAATCCGCTTGGGAATTCCAATTTGTACTGCCGCCAACGCAAAAAAATTCTGTCCCTCGACAGAATTTTCGCAATGCCTCAACATCATTCTTATAATCTTCGTCCTCAGTCACTACCCGCGACACTTGACGCAAATACTCTTCATCATTTTCGATTGTTTTTCTCTGTATAATCATGAAAATTCACATGGTGCGGGTATGGGGAGTCGGACCCCAGTCTCATCCTTGGGAAGGATACATAATAGCCGTTATACGATACCCGCAATGCTACTATTATAGCACAAATCCACCAAAAAATTACTCTTCTACTAGCACATTATCCACTGGCGTTTCTGCTGCACCTTCTTCAATCTGTAACTCACCAAATGTAATATACTCTTTTACCTTACCCTCATCATACAAACTCGCCACCTGCAAATCAAACTCCGAGAAAGTAATTTTAATAGAAGAGTAATTCACCTGCGAATCCGTCTTCTCTGCTAACTTTACAAAATAATATCCGTCACCGTTACTCGACAAAAACTTATCACTCACCTGGCCCACCTCTAGCGTCATAGCCTTATTTGAGCGCCCACCATCTACATTCATATTATCCACCAATTGTCCTGTGGCCTCATATTCTACCTCTGCACCCAAAGCTTCCGCTACCGCCCACAAATCACCTTCTTTCTCCACTATGAGCTGCTCTGCTTGTTTTACTACATCCTGCGCATGCTCATCTACTGCCTGAGCTACCTTAGATTTCATCAAGGTCAAATACAACATCCGTCGATACTCGGTCTTGCTCATACCAAAATTATCCCGAATAATCTTGAGAAAACTCTCTTCACTCCGTTCCACACCTCCCACTTTGCGGTGCTCGTCAAATGCCGCTGTAACTTCCTCATCCGTCACTGTAATATTCTGCTCTCGACCCAATTTCAAAGCATAGGTATACATCACGGCCTGTTCCATTGCCGCCTCTTTATAAGCCTCACGCACCATCTCCGCATCCGCCCCCTCGCCCAACTGACCACCCTGCTGTTCAGCCGCCTGCAAATTACTACGATAAATCATCAAATAATCACTATACCGCACCTTAGCTCCATCCACTTCAGCCACTGGCACCGGGATCACCTGCGTTACCCGATAAATCATATTCCCCGTATCTTGCAATTTGTACAACATCGCCCATCCAGCCACCACCATCAAGACAATCGCCACCACAGCCACTACCACGGTATTAATAATCAACCTATGCTTGGCATACTGCATTGGGTACTTAAACTTGCGCCCTTGTGCTAATACCTCTTCGCGTCGCTTCTCAACCTTTTCCCGTTCAGTCTTGGGTTTTTCTTTCAATAAACTCATCTTGTAGCCTTATTTGCTAAATCCTGTAACCTATTATAAGTCTTTTCTGGCTGTCTTACCATACTAATCGTCATATCCCCCACTTGCGTCTGAATCAGCAAAGTTCCGTAACCCATCATTCCCCCTTTTATCCCTGGAACCTCATAACTAATACTCTGGATCTTATCCAAGCCCAAATCTACCACCGTTTTCCGAAACAGCCCCTTTTGCCTCACTTGCCGCACACGCTGATTTGTCACCAGATAATAGGAAAAATGCCACAACATATAGACGTACATCATTCCTATCAGCCCAATCGCCAAAGCACCCAGCCACACAAAAAACATTCGTTCATCTCCACGCCACAACAACATCGGTAGCGCTCCAATAATTCCCCAGAACAAAAGCCACATCATTCCCCGCCAAGTTGTACTTATATGTCGTCGAAAAATCAATTCTACCTGTTCCCCCTCACGCTGACCTTCAAACGCCATTCTGCTCATAATTATATTATACCACAGACCCAAAATGGATAACGGGACTTGACGTTCCTAATATTTAGCTGATAGAATAGGATTAGTTATCTTATCGGAAAATTAGCTTCGCTTCTTAGTGAAGCTAATTTTAGCATGAATGCCAAGAGTTAAACGTAAACGCCCAAGTTCTACCGTCATAAGTAACCTCCCTTCTCCCCACCATGTCGACCTTTTGGTTTGTTAAGCTGCCCGTTATCCTAGTATCCACCCTAGCACAAAAAAGAAAAAATTAGCAAACACAAGCATTAATATTCGTGCGCAGCGGGAATCTTCATTCTTATGATGGTAAGTTTTGGGACGCTGGACAATGGGGTTACTACTGGTCGTCGCGAATGTCATCTACCAATGTATACATCCTTACCTTTGTTGCCACTGGCGTCACTCCGTCGAATGGTCCGAGTGAGCGCCACAACGCTTTCCCCCTCCGCTGCCTGAGTACTGTATTAGGGATGTGAGGAAAGGATATATAAAAGTCAATGTCTAGCGCGAACATAGGAACATGACTAGGCGAAAGTCATCAGACATACTCCATCACGTCATTAACAGTTACCAAGATCGCCCCTTTCGGCTTAGTCGCGCCAAACGGCGAAACTTCCCCATTACCAAAGAAAGTTTCCCGACACAAATCATAATATTTCCCAGTCTCATAAAATTTCGCCTCCCCAAAAATCCGCACCCCTTTCCAATCCTCATCAAATGCCGTTATTACCACCTTCGGATTATGCTGAATATTTTCTTGCGTCCGCACCATTTCGTTTACGGAAATCACTAAATTCTTACCATCCATTACTTTCACATCTGAAGCCACCGCCAAATTTGGATTTCCCTCCGCCGTCACCGTAGCAATATGCACTGGTTTGCCATCAATAATTGCCTTATATTTTTCCAAAGTAGTCACAAAAACTCCTCCTTGTTAGGCGAGTTTATAGACAAAAATAGGACACCGCGAGGGTGTTCTAAGTCCTGTATACAGATGAGCTTTTAGCCCGGCTGTCGCGGTGCCCTATTCTAGGGCCAAAACGCGCACCCGTGCAACTCATCTGCACAGATAAAACTCGTCTGTATATTTAAAACTTAGAACACACCTATTATAGCATAAAGTGGTATAATTACTCTATGGCTCGGTAGCTCAATGGATAGAGCAATTCCGTCCTAAGGAAGAGGTTGTGCGTTCGACTCGCACCCGAGTCACCAAATTCGTCATTCAATCACAAAAATACCCCGCAAACAGGGGTATTTTTTAGCCCAACTTGTAAATGCGTTACAAGTTCAAACTTTAGCGTGTAAATTTCTCGTTCAAATCAGAGTAATCATACAACTCTTCTGGCTTAAACCACAGAGCAATCTCCCTCTTAGCTTCCTCTTTGCTACCACTGGCATGTACCAAGTTTGGCACACCCATACCCTTAGCATCAGAGTAACCAAAGCTCATGTGTGAATAATCACCACGAATCGTACCCATTTCTGCCGACTTCGGTTCGGTTGGACCTACAATCTTGCGTACCAAAGGTACCGCTTCTACGCCCTCAAGGCACATCGCAATCACTGGACCTGTCATCATATAACTCAAGTTATAACGAAAAGCCTGCTCACCTCGGCGAGTAATCATCTGACCGATGTCCTCATAATGTGCCCGATACTGGTCTTCATCTGGCATTACCATCTTCATCCCCACGATCTTCAAGCCAACCCGTTCAAACCGCGTGATAATCTCGCCCACAATCCCACGTTGTACAGTGTCTGGCTTTAGTACTACCAAACTACGTTCCACTAAATCTTTCTCTTTTCCCATAGAAAAAACTCCTTACTTTTCTCAATTATACCATATTTTATATAAAACACCCCGCCGATTTCCTCAGCAGGGCATTTTCTTTAGCGCACACTATCCATTACTTCAAATAGTTCACACGCCGGCATCATACTATAAAAACTGAAGTTCTTCCCCGGCTGCGGAGTCGTCAGAACTCCATGTTCTCGCCACAACTCCCGAGCCCTAACACTATCATAGGTATTGTCCCACCATATCGGACGTACCGTCTTGCCGTTTGGCACAAAATAAACCTGACACCCGGCTGGAACTTGCCAATCTTCAGACAAACCCCAACCACCAATTAATATTAATTGGTTTCGATATAGAAGCGGATCCCTACGCATCACTTCTGTAGAAGAAGCCTTAATCTGTGCAATATCTTCATCATTTTCCGGATTAGGATCATCCGCAAAAAATGGAAAAAACCATTGCAGATGATACCACCCACGTACTATCACACGATGGAACAACTTGGCTATTCCGGTCATCGCTCCACTAGGCGCACCGCCCACCATAAACACCGTAGCAATTCTCTCTGGGCAATACCGCAAAAACTCATATGCTACAAGCGCACCCAGTCCTCCTTGAGCATGAATCTCAGCCTCCGTAAAATAATGCTCCGCCACAAAACGCCGCACTTGCAGAACCGTACTCAAAAAGACATTTAGATGCTCTTTGCCCTTGTAATCATGCTCAAATACCAATACTTCCGCCTTTTGATAATGTGCCTTCAGTTTTTGAATGTACCATATCTCAGTTTCTGGTGCATCACCTTCCGCTGGTATCACAATAATCGTTGATTCCATATCTTCGCCCCCTTCTCTGTAATCAACTTACCAATCTATCATACCACAATTTTCCTCACATCCCGGATACAGTACTCAGGCAGCGGAGGGGGAAACCGAAGTGGCGGTTATACGGGCCAGCCGACGGGACCACACCAGTAGCATTAAAGCTGAGGTAGTAAGCGGTAGCCGAGGTACTAGAAGTATACGCCGCCGCTCGCGACGACCACCAGTAGCCGTTCTGGCCAGCGTTCCAAGACTTACCATCGTAGGGATGGAGGTTCCCGCTGCGCACGAAAAAGAGGGCTGACCTAATGTTTACAACACTAGGACGCCCTCAGTGTCTATATGATATCACTATCCTCTTAGAAAATCAACGTTTTTTGCTGTAAAATATAGGTGTTGAGGATTTGGTGATAATACACATTTTACGAACCTTCCGAGTGTTTTTAAAACATTTTTCGAGAATATCTATTGTACTCTCTATATGCCTTAAACGACGTAGGTCTATAATAACATTGCAGGATTGACAACTCGCCCGATAAAACGTCCGCTCTATCGCACTACGGTTACTGTTAGTTGGTGTTTTTGCTTCCCATTTTAAGCCGTCAATAATAAAGTCGGGAGTTTTATTACCGGGAGTATGTGAGGCTGGGATCAACTCTACGTCCTTTCCCAAGTTTGTAAAATACAAAATCGTATCCATTTCGTGGAGCTCGGGTTTAACGCCATTAGGTATAATTTTTCCTACTCTGGTAAATTTTTTGAGTACAGTTTTCTTCATCCCTTCAAGACTAGCACAAAAAAGAAAAAATTAGCAATCACAAGCATTAATAAAGTAGAAGATACGGTTAATTTACAGATTATAATCCGAACTGAACTTGTATTTGCTTTACAAGTTCAGTCTTTCGTGCGCAGCGGGCACGTCCATTTGACTGTATCTGCTGGTACTTTCAGGTACGCTGGCCAGTACGGGTACGATTGGTCGTCGCGCTCCGACTCGACTACTGCTAATGCGTACCTCCTCTACTTCAATGCATCCTATGTTTACCCGTCGCCCAGCGACGCCCGCTGGCGTGGTTACCCCCTCCGCTGCCTGAGTACTGTATTAGGGATGTGAGGGGATGAGTGTAGCAAA
>PXZU01000093.1_pt1 | contig 13661 bp, 16 predicted proteins | sample 2941351 | NCBI WGS metagenome assembly PXZU01 (sample SAMN08721892, study PRJNA434045) | Viral metagenome, whole genome shotgun sequencing project. | isolation source: viral particles isolated from 30 fecal samples collected over 86 days | host: Mus musculus | place: Germany: Kiel | collected 2017-06 | reverse complement strand
AGAGCTGTTCTAAAAGTTACTTCATTAACTTATGGAATGGGTTAAAAGCGGAGTTCGAGTGCGGCGGGTCGTATAAGGACTTGAATCCTATCTATTTCGATGCTGCGCTGGGGTATATCGGGTCGTGGCGATATGTAGAAACATAAGAGGAAAATAGAGACAACGAATTTCGTCCCATCAAACGTGTAAAATAATTCACTTAGGAATCATAAAGGAGGATGTAAAATTATGGATTTAAGCAAATCATATGAGTTTTTCCAGCCAGAAAAGGACAATGCAAGAATACATATCGTGGGGTGTGGTTCGGTCGGTTCCACGATTGCTGAAAACCTGGCGCGCTGCGGTGTAACAAAGATGACACTGTGGGACTTCGATAAGGTGGAAAACCACAATATCGTGAACCAGATGTTTAACCAGAATGATGTAGGGAAGCTTAAAGTCGAGGCGCTGAAAGATATGCTGGTAGACATCAATCCAGAAATAGCGGATGGCATTGATATGAAGCCGGAGGGATGGCAGGGGAAAATGATGTCCGGCTATATCTTCCTGTGTGTGGACAGCATCGAACTGCGCAGGGAAATTGTTGAAAAGCATATGGACAGCCCATATGTGAAAGCGGTCTTTGACTTCAGGACGCTCTTGGAAAGCGCACAGCACTATGCCGCTGACTGGTCAGACTATAAGATGAAGAAAGACCTGTTGAACTCCATGCAGTTCTCCCATGATGAAGCGAAGGAGGAAACCCCGGTGTCTGCCTGCGGAGTGACGCTTGGCGTGGCTACGACAGTCCGTCTGGTCTGTGCGCTGGGGGTAAACAACTACATCAATTTTGTCAAAGGCAATGGTATTAAGAAGCTGGTTTTAATAGACGGATTTGGTTTTGACTTGATGGCGTTTTAAGGGGATGGGCGCTTAAAGCGCCCTCACATAAGCATGTAATGAAATTTATCTCCAAGAGGTAGCTCCTTACTGTTAGTGGGAGTAACAATTTGATAGAAAGGCCAGGGAGGTATCCCACGGCTGCCAAAAGGGTTTTAAATCCTGGTACAAGATTGGCAGGTGGTTCAAAAAAAATCCGACAGTAGCGAATGAGTAAGCAGCTTGATTGGTAAAAGTACTGTCCCACAGTCTTTCTTATCATCAAATCATTTCGGAGCCTCTACCCTCCCCAGGGTGACCGAAGGGTTCCAAAGACATCATCATAATACATGAGATTACATGCTTTTCATGGAAAGGAAGGTGCAATATGTTCTATATTACAGTTAAGCAGTCGCCAATGTATCATCAAATGACATTGGAAGAGTTTCTGTTTAATACAGAAGTTAAAAGTACATGTATTAATCCAAATATGACCAATACACGTACATACGAAATAGCGGAAATCAGTGAAAGGTTTTTAGGGACGGTAGATGTAAGGAAATTGATAGCAAAGCTTGTCCAGTTCAATGATTCCGTCGCAGAATTAAAGAGCGCTCCAAGACATGAGCTTTACCATACGTTCCATATCCCGAAGAAGAGCGGAGGGTTAAGGAAGATTGACGCCCCGAATGCAGAATTAATGGATGCGCTGAGACGGCTGAAAACCATTTTCGAGGAAGATTTCAAAGCCTTGTACCATACGTCCGCATTCGCATATGTGAAACACCGCAGCACCTTAGATGCTGTGAAGAGACACCAGGCGAATGCAAGCAGGTGGTTTGGGAAATACGACCTTTCCAATTTCTTCGGGAGCACGACTCTGGAATATGTAATGTATATGCTCGGGATGGTTTTCCCATTTTCGGAGGTACTGAAACATGGGATTGGGAGAAGCGCATTGAGCGAAGCACTGGAGCTTGCATTCCTTGATGGGGCTTTGCCTCAGGGGACGCCATTATCCCCGCTGCTTACTAACATCATAATGATTCCGGTGGATTTCAAGCTGGCAAACACATTAAGGGAATATAATCATCAGCGGTTTGTTTATACAAGGTACGCTGATGATTTTTTAGTTTCATCCAGATACCAGTTCAGCTTCCGGGAGATTGAGGCACTGATAATATCGACGCTCGCTGATTTTGGCGCGCCGTTTACCATTAATCCAGGGAAGACCCGGTATGGGTCATCCGCGGGTTCAAACTGGAACCTTGGAGTGATGCTGAACAAAGACAATCAGATTACCGTGGGATACAAAAAGAAACGGCAGTTCCAGGCGATGCTGGCATCGTATGTCATGGACAGGAGGAATGGGACGCCCTGGGATAAGACGGACATCCGGGTAATGGAAGGATACAGGAACTACTACAGGATGATTGAGAAAGAAACCATTGACGCTATGGTAAAACATGTTGGCGATAAATTTGGCGTTGATATCGTGGCGTTAATTAAGACAGATTTGAAAATCTGAGTTCGCGATATATAAGAACTTTAAAGAATCGAAGAGTCTTCCGCTGCAATGATATTATATCTGTTTTTGGATATGCTCCTAGCTGTCAGCGGGATGTAACAATTTGATGAAAAGGGAAATAAGCAGCCTAGGGAACCGAGTCCGGTGTAAGGTCATGGCAACAGATGCCGAAATCCACGGAAATTTGATTAAAACGCAGTATATTAGACTGAAAGGTACTGTATTACAAAGGTTGCAGAAGATAGTAATCAGCAGAAACGTCAGCTAAGTCAGGCTGCTCGCCTCCAGATTGGCCTTTTACTAAAGTAGTATTCCCCACTAGATTGCTTGGAGGACTCTGAAAAAATGAAAAGGGAGGAAATTAGAATGAGTTTTACGATGAACATATCTGATATTAAAATTCCCGAAGGCTTTGCAAAAAGCGTTCCGGGAAAAGCAAAAATGGATAGGTGCAGGAGATATTACAGCAAGAATGGGTGCCTTGACAGGGATATTGTGGTTGACAAAAACGGTTACTTGCAAGATGGCTATATCGGCTATCTTGTTTTAGTAGAAAACGGAGCAACGCACACAGAGGTTATCCAGAAAGGGTATGACAGGGAATATAGAAACAGCTTTGCCCCACAGGTTGGTGACTGGGTAAAAATCCGCGACTGGGAGGATATGGAAGAGGAGTTTGGGGTATCTGAGAACGGATGGATTGAGTGCCGTTTCCGTTTTACTAAAGAAATGCAGAGCGGTATAGGAGGTCTTGAATTTGAAATTACGGAAATTAAGTATGACGAGTATCTCGGACATGATTCCGAGTGGAAGATATCAAAAGATATGCTGATGCCAGCAGGTGATATGTATGTTGATTCGGACGAGGTTGATAAATTTTTGGAATCAATTAAAGTCGTAGACCAATAGGTTTGATATTAAATGCGCATGTCGCATCTTGATTAAACCCCACAATGTAAATGAATTACCTTTCCAGTACAAATGTGTATGTGGCGATAAAGCCATATAGGAATTGTAATAACTCTCGACTGTTAGTGAGAGGTTCGCAAAGCTAGCTTGCACTCATAAATGAGTGGCAGGTTTTCGCATAAGCTACTTTCCTTCCACAATGAAAGTAGCTTACGGATTGTGGGAATAGTCACAATTAAATAACAATATAACAAGGAGAAGATTATGAAAGCAATTAGCCAGGGAAACAATACGTATGACATTTTTGATGATTCACTGCAGGTATATGAACAGCTGCCTGCACAGTTCTATGTAGTGAGGTTCAGCGAAAACAGGGGATTTTCCCTTGTGAAGAGTCCAGAAATGGAAATTAAAGAGCCGAAAGTGTATGGCGTACATGACGAAAAGGTACAGAAAGTTATGAAAGCATTTACTACAATGAACCGTAGCCTGGGAGTGATTTTGAGCGGTGATAAAGGTATCGGCAAGTCGCTGCTTGCAAAGATGCTTGCGGTAACTTCTATTAAAGGCGGTATGCCAGTTATCATAGTGGACACATATTATCCAGGAATTGCCTCTTATATCGAAGATATCGAACAGGAGGTAATGATTTTGTTTGACGAATTTGATAAGACCTTCGGCACTGTAAGAGCAAAGGATGGGGACGCATCCCCACAAACACAGATGCTGTCCTTGTTTGACGGGATTTCTGTTGGGAAGAAGCTGTTTGTAGTTACATGCAATGAGCTTGCGAACTTGAGTGATTACTTGGTAAACAGGCCGGGGCGGTTCCATTACCATTTCCGGTTTGAGTATCCATCGGTGCAGGAAGTCAGACAGTACCTGAGAGATAAACTGCCGGAGAAATACCACGGGGAGATTGAAAACGTGGTTTCTTTTTCCGGAAAGGTAAACCTGAACTACGACTGCCTGCGCGCAATTGCATTTGAGTTGCAGATGGGTTCTGCATTTGGCGAGGCGATTAAAGACTTAAATATCATCAATATTGAGAAGGTGTACTATATAGTCACTTTGAAATACGCGAATGGATTCACAGCGGTGAATAGGAGAGTACAGCTGGATATGTTCGGAGGGGAGGAAAGGGAGACCGTATACTTATACGATAATAACGAGGGCAATTTCGTTGATGTCGAGTTTACACCGACGGACGCGGTGTTTGACACTTCCATGTGTGCCCATGTAATAACGCCTGACAAGTTCAGCCTCGACTATATAGAGTCGTATGTAGAGTCTTGCAAAGCAGCAAAAGCAAGTGAGCCGGAGTGCTTGGTTATTACCCGAAAGATGGACAAAAATATCCACTACTTGGCATAGGAGGGAAGTGATGAATTTAGTATTTTGGTTATTTGTGGCGGGTGACGCCTTTCTTTTTTGGCTTGCGGTTTCTTTCGTGTTCATTCCAATTGGCAGAGCCGTTGTGAAAATAACGAGGGAAATTTCAAATATTATAAAATATGAAGAAACAGAGGAAAAGGAGAAGAAGTCGAGATGAAGAAGAACGGTTTAGTGGGAGCAGTAGTAACAGCAATTATTATTTTTGGGGCATTGTTTTGCCTAATAGGGTGCATCGAAAAGGTGCCGGTTGGGTACGAAGCGGTTGTGTACAACATGAACGGAGGCGTATCCGGGGAAACGCTGACCCAGGGCTGGCATATTGTTGCACCGACAAAGAAAGTCAAGGAATTTACGGTTAGCAACGAGCAGCTTATTCTGTCCAAAGATAGCAGGGAGGGTAGCGAAGGCGATGATTCTTTCAAAGTATCTACATCGGATGATGCTATGCTGTCAATTAGCTTCCAGATGTCCTATAGGTACAGGCCGGAAACATTGGTGGAAACCTATAAGAAATTCAAAGGCATGGATGGAGAGGCGATTATTGAGAGCCGTGTGAAGACAGTTCTGAAATCTAAGGTTTCAGAGGTTACGACGGATTACTCCATGATGGATATTTATTCTGGAAATAGGAGCGAGATTAATAATAAGCTCACCGCGTACTTAGATGATGCGTTTTCTACGGCATACGGCATCAATGTCTTGGATGCAAGTATTATTGACGTACATCCAGATAAAAAGCTGAAAGCATCTATCGACAATAGGGTTACAGCATTACAACAGAAGCAGCAGGCGGAAGTTGAACAAGAAACCGCAAGGGTTCAGGCAGAAACGGCGCTGATTAGAGCCAAGAATGAGGCGGAAATCAGGATAACTGAGGCTGAGGCAGAAGCGAAAGCAAACCGACTGAAGGCTTCGAGCATCACGCCAGAGCTGATTCAGATGAAAGAAGCGGAAGCGCGGCTGACGCATGGCTGGGTGACAGTCCAAGGGACTGGGACGGCGGTAGTTGGCACGGGTAAATAAGTAAAATGGTGGTCTGGGCTGGTTATAGGAACAATGCATGTAGCATTGCCGCAAGCAAAACGGCTGGTTCCGGCCACCACATAAGAATAGTATTTTGCCTATAATGATATGACTGCATTGCAGTGCTTCTAACTGTTAGTAGAAGTTTCATGAAGGTAGCAGGGGGAAAGGAGAAGGAACACGCGATGACACTAGGAAAAAAGTTCCCTATATCAAGATGTTCATCCTAAAAGTGGGCGTTAAACTAACTGTTGCACAGTACGAAAAACACAAGCATCGCGCTGCCAGAAAGAAGACGACCCTGCTGAGGCTCCTGATTTTAATAGCTTTTTGTATAATGGATTATAGGTAAAAGGGGTGACTGTAAATTGGGCTTGTAAGAAAGTATATATGAGGAGGGTATATGAACAGAGAGCAGAAAAGAAAATTTGTGAAGAAGGCAAAATCCAAAGGAATTCCAGAAGAATACATAGAAGCTTACATCGTGATGCTTGAGGCGGGCACGACCATTCCGGTGATTCCGGAGGGTGCAAAAGTCCGCTTGGATGTAGAGAAGATTAAAGCGGGAAAGAATTACGTGAGGATGAATCCAGAATATAAGGAGTTTGTGGAATCATCAGAAGGCATGGTTTTTACGTCACATGTCGAGGAGGGATGTTTTGTTAGCTTGAAGGAAAATCCCAAATGGCTGTTCTGGAGCGGAGATTTGAGTAGGGTGGAAGATGTGTGACAATTGAGAAAAGTGTTGTAATGCAGAAGATTTCAAAAAGAAGACCTCTTCGCGTTTTTGATGTATTTGCTCCGACCCGCACAAAAGACGAAATCAATGGTCTGAGCCATGACGAAACTGTAAAATGGAAATTAACAGGTTGGATGCTAAGAAAATCAGCGTCAACACTTCGTATGTACTCATGTAGCCACCTCCTTCGTCCGCGAAGAGGTTTCCTATAAAATATATCATACACTACATATAAATACAAGAAATATTTGAGAATTAGATATAGATTATATGACGTATCGAGGATAGATGATAGAGGCGAGCGTATAATAAGAAATTAGCTGTGTAAGGCTGGTATTGGGTAAGAAAATAGTAAAAGTAACAAGGCAGCTTACGCTGCCTTGTCGTGGAGGTCTATTTCGGATTGAACAGACGTCCCATGAAACGTTGCATGAATGCAGTTATATGTACTAATTGCTTTGTATATGAAAAATATTACAATGACAATTGTAATGCATATTAAAGCCACACAGATTAGTCCATATAAACTACTACATGATACTGCTGACTGAAAAATCTTATCCAATACTTATTCCTCCTTAAAAAATGAAAAACTAAGTTTCATTAGTGTATTTGCAGAAGGTTTGGGGATTCGATTTATCAAATCAGTATAATAATTATAATACATTGCATATATCGTGTCAATATAATAGAAAGAATAATTGATAATTTCTGAAATGATATTATAGAATAAGGTGAGGAATATGCGGAATTCGTTTTGGAAGAATATACAGGATAAATTCCATACCAAGTGTCAAAGGAAGGTGGGTGTTTATTGCGGATTTTTTAGAAATACAATAGTCAAATTAAGGCCAGCGGTTTGTAAAGATGTTGTCTTCGAAATACCATGCCTTGAGTGTGCCGGAAGTGGAGTTTTCCGATGTAGCATTCACGATAGGGATGGTATTTGTATATGCTGCAAAGGAACCGGGAAGCAATTCATCGGGTTGTAGAAGTGCAGGTGATAAATTCAAAATGCAAGGAACCCCTAAGTAGAAATAGTGAAGTATGTGCAGAGAGGAGAAGAAATGATTAAGGAAATAGGAAAATATAATGTTGATTTTGAAGGGATTTCTTACGATGGGAAAATCCCATATGAGATGGTAATCATAGAAGAATTTGCTGAGGGCAAGCCGGTAAAAGGAAGCAAGAAGACTCTATATTTCCGGGGAGAAAAGAACTACATTATGCCGGTATTTAGTACGGAGGAAGCGGTCGAGATGTATCTGCAATATGCTAATAATACAAAACTCCAGATATGCAGCAAGGTTGTAGTGGAAGAAGTACATAACTCCGGGCGGAGGACTCGTACAAGGGGCAATTCTGTCCAAGAAGCTATGAAGGTATTGAGGGCTGAGTTATTGCGGCATGGAGATTTGTACAACGGGTTTCAGGCAAGCATCGAAAGCTCAGTAAAAGAGCAGCAGGTATTATCGCAGCACAGAAATTCTGACACCATTGCAAAAGGGATTTTGCGACGAATTATTGGGGAGGAATAGGGAGAATATGAGGGATATAGAAAAAGATTTGATGGAAATTGAATGTATGATGAAAAGACAAAAGAAAGAAGGCGATGCGTTTGCTTGTTCTATGTTGCAAAGATGCCATAAATTGGTGTCGGAACTAAAACAGTACCGGGAATTAGAGGAACAAGGGAAACTGCTGAGACTGCCCTGCAAAATTGGCGGGACAGTTTACGTCATAATGAACCAAAGGGACAATTTCAGTGATGCTTTGTATAAAATAGTGACTGCTGCATTCTTCAGGTACAACATGATAAAAGATGTTGGGAAAACTGTTTTCCTTACTAAAAAAGAGGCAGAGGAAGCATTAGAAAGTATGTTGGGGCTGTAAGTGGATTGGCAAAACATCAATACTATGATTCGCCAGAGTGATGTAATCATCAAAGCTCAAACAAGCGCAATCAGGCGAATGCTATTGCCCTGTTTGCTGCACCGAAATACTCCCAGATGCCGCTGGTAAGAGTTGAGGTTGAGAACAAGCGGAATCCATAGCGGTTCTCTGTATACAGTAGGTCGCGGAACAGAGTGGTGGGTAAGGTTGACATATCCCGTGACGGCGTAAAAGTTCATAGTAAGTAATGTTTTTTTAAGCAGGGGTTCGATTCCCTCAGCTCCATTCTGGAAATCATTGATTTTCGGGAATTAAAAATAGCAAGAATGTAAAGGAGAAGAAAATCATGTGTAAAGTTTTGTTGGATTCAATTGAGAAAGTAAGGAAATTCGTAAGCATTACCTCCAGATTTGATACGGAAGTAAGCCTGAAAGCTGGCAGGTATATTGTTGACGCGAAGTCCATTATGGGGATTTTCAGCGTTGACCTGACAAAGCCAATGGAGTTGCAATTCGAAACCAATGGGAAGGCCGACAGTGCGTGCATTGCAAAGTACATAGAGCAGGTCGATGAATTTGTTGTTGCGTAAGTTATATAGGAGCGGTAAATGATAATCCAGGGAGGCAGCGGATGGGGAAAATAATAAGCATAGGGGATATTAAGGCAAAGACAATTGATGTGCAGGCACTGCAGAAGGGCAGAGTCCAGTCTGCCGCAGGCCTTATTGCCCCAGCGACAGAAGAAGTCCGTTGCGAGCTGGCACCAGAACATGCGGCAGAGCCGATTAAGAACCTGGATGATATCTATACAGTGTCAGAGTTTCTTATCCAAAATGGGAGATATAGGGATAACATGCTGTTTATCGTCGGAATTAACTTTGGGCTACGGGTGAGCGATTTGAGGATGTTGCGTTTTTCCAATTTGATAAACGAAAACTTCACATACCGCGACAGTTTCCCGGTATTTGAAAAGAAAACAAGGAACACAAGAAAAAGAAAGAAGAACCGGTATATTACCATCAACACGGCGGTAATAGAAGCGGTCACTTTGTATTTGAAGAATACGCCGGGGGTAGCGTTAAGTGATTATATGTTCCGAAGCGAGTCAAATCGCGGCGGGAACACGAACACCCCGCTTTCTGTTCAGTCAATTGACCGGATTTTAAAGGGAATTGCGAAGGATTTAAGCTTGAACGTAAAGGTGTCAACACATACGCTGCGGAAGACATTTTGCTACCACCAGATGCTGATGTCCCATAATGACAGCAGGAAGCTGCTTCTGCTCCAGAAAATGCTGAACCACTCATCGCCTGCGCAGACATTGGATTATATCGGAATTACGTCGGAAGAGATTGAGGAAGCCTACCGGAATCTGAATTTAGGTGGGATGCGCAGGAATTATCTCATGGATAGCAGTATCGTAGAAGTAGAAAGCCAGACAGGGTAGGTGATGTGATGAGCCTAAATAAAGCGATAAAGCATGGGAAGGAGCGGCGGAAGAACAAATGAAAGAATTTATGGAACTGGATTAAATTTGTTCCAGTTCGGGAGGAAGATAGGTGAAAAAGAAAATTTGGTGGCTTTTATGATGAGCAAATGGTATAATGTCAAGGAAGGAAATGGACGGGTAATATTGGCAAATATCGGAGGGGAATGCTATGATGTATCCATATATGACACTTGACGATGACACAGAGATTACACATTCTGAAATGAAGCCGGACGGAAGAGTAAAAGTATATATGGAAACGCCGGATGAAAAGGTGTGTTTTCGACATGCTACTTGCTGGCTTCCCGGATATAAATGGGAAGACGTATATGCATATTCAGATGCGGATATCCAGCGTTTTCAGGAAATCATTGAGTCAACGGCTCATCTAATTTTGGAATTTTCGCAGGAAGGGGGATTTGATAATGCCTCGAATTTTTAGGTTTGGCTCGTACTGGGTTTATTTTTGGACAAATGAGAATAAGCCACTAGAGCCAATACATGTTCATATATCAAGTAGTTGAGCTATGGGATACAAATATGGATTAATCTATTGACAATGACATAGATTTGTTTTAAAATAGTGAGCATAGAAAGAAATTTACTATTAAAACAGGCAATTATCCGTTAGATGCTTGTGAGCCAAAGAGGTTTTGACGGCTATAGAATTAATTATACTATAACACATTAATGACCGGATTTTGGTGAGCGGCGGTCATGGAAGTCATTTCTATTTAGCAAGGTACTACCTAGAGCAGAATGGTTTGCCTTGAAAAATTACTATGTTACAATACTAAGAAAGTAACTGTTCAGTTTACCAGGCTGAGGACAGTTACTTTCTTGCATTCTTACCAATCTCATAACCTAATTTGTATGCAGCACCACATAAAATACTGGCAATACCTAACGTGTAATAAATAGATTGTAGCGAAATTGTTATCATATGCAAAGTGTCCTCCTTTCGTAGATTCCTCGAAAGGTTTCTATGTAAACAGAGCTTGTTCTCTCTGATGGAAGACAAACCGTCCTACCGTGCTTAGGTAGAACCTATGTACATTCTACAAAACATTCCATATATTGTCAATTTATTATTTGAAGGAACAAAAAATGTCTAGCTCTAATTGGTTCGGAACAGTAAAGTAGATAAGAGAGGAGAGTCTGTCATGAATGAATATACTATTATCAAAACTAGTGGCGAAGGATATGGCAGACTAATTCTGTGTCTTTCATTTGAAAGTCTGCTAACCTATATCAATAATATCGAGCATGTACTTGTTCAGGACGGAGTTAATGAAAAAGTCTTAATTGACCAGCTATTGATAACTGGTGATGGAGCAAATAGATTTATGAGCAGTGATTTTACGCAGGGAAAACTCGATTTCAGAACAGCACAAATAGTACAACCAGCGGAGTATTTCAGAAGAAAAACTAATGAATGGCTACATGATAACTATTCATTAGTCGAAAATTCAATATTAACCGAGCAACAACGTCAGAAGATTAAAGATAAAATAGTCTTTTAGAATGGGAAAGTTCCTTATCACTGGATTCGTTTCGGTGGTGGGGGACTTTTTTTGTTTTCTATGGCTCAGTTTACTAGGTTGAGGACAGTTACTTTTTGCATTTTATGAAGTATGTCAAGAATACTCGTGGCTTTAGACATGAAGGATTGAGGTTGTCATCAGTCTAAAAAATATATCTACCGTTGGAATGACGGAAAGTTACGCCTGTGGAGATGGAGGTTACGAAGTCGATGAAGCAGGAATCTTACGACTTCAGTCGTGAGAGGGTCAATTTGATAAGGATAATTTTTTGATAAGGGCATATTGAAAAAGGTTTTCACATATGCTATAATGCCAATAGGCAAAAAGAGATAAAAAGTCCATGTGGGCAAAAGAAACGAATCCCCAGATTGGTATGGCAGTACCGTCTGAGGATTCTTCTTTTCTTTTATAGTGGCAAAGCACCCACTAGGCTATTTGTTGCTTTTGCCGTCACCGTCTAACCATTTGATGATGTAGTGGCAGGCTACACCTCCCAAAACGGTAACTAAAAAAGAGATAAAAAATTCCATGCAAGCACCTCCTCCCCGTTGCGGGTATCGGTGAGCAACGAAAAAATTATAACATATTATCCGACAAACTTCTATAATTAATTCATACGAAAAAATGTAGAGGGGATTATGGCTACAAGAATCCGATGCTCGCTATCTCTATAGGACACTATCTCTGTGGACATCTCAAATAATCAATTTTTGTGTAACGATATCCTTATAGTAGGTTACGAGGTCGATGAAGCAGGAAACCCACCGAGCTTTAGCTCGTGGGTAGTTCACATTGCCAAAAGTATATTGAAAAAAGTTTTTGCATATGCTATAATGCCAATAGGCAAAAAAGATGCAAAAGTTCCATGTGAACAAAGAAGAATCCCCGAACCGTGTTGCACCACAGTTCGGGGATTCTTCTTTTCTTTTATAGTGGCAAAGCACCCACTAGGCTATTTGTTGCTCATGTCGTCTCCGTCTAACCATTTGATGATGCAGTGGCAAGTTACACCAGCCGCGACAGCGATTAAAAAAGATGCAAAGAACTCCATGTGAACACCTCCTCCCTGTTGCCGGGTATCGGTGAGCAACAGGGAAATTATAACATATTATTTGGTGACTTGCTATCTTTTTCCAAAATCGCTTGTAACGGGGATTGCAATTGACATAACCCGACACCCGCTATTTCAGTGGACATTGCCACAAAGCGATTCTCGTGCAGTTAATACTCATAATTTTTGTTTACACAAATAGGAAAAGTTTAGCCTGAGTTTACACGCTCAGGCATTTTTATTTTTCAAGAAACTGCCGAGGCACGAATTCAAGAAAAAACGAGGAGGAGTTAATGTGATTTACTTAGATAATGCAGCAACCACTAAAATCTATCCAGAAGTCCTGGAAACAATGATGCCGTATTTAACAGAGGAATATGGCAACGCCGGGACAATCTATGGGCTTGGCAGGAATGCGGCGGACGCTGTAATGAACGCTCGGCAGCAGGTAGCTGATTTCATCGGTGCGACGCCAGAGCAAATCATTTTCACATCCGGCGGCAGCGAAGCAAACAATACGGCTTTAAAGGGCGCTGCCCCTTATTTGAAAGCAATAGGGAGGAAGCATGTCGTAGTGTCTGCTGTGGAACACGACTCCGTGTTAAAAGCGGCAAAGTCGTTGGAAAAAGCGGAGGAAGATTTTCCCATACATACTTTAGGAGTTAATGGGAGGTGTGTGGTCAAAGCACAGGAACTCCAGAAGATAATTGGCAACAAGGAGGTTGGCTTTGTATCGGTAATGTATGTGAATAACGAGACTGGAGCTGTGAACCCTGTGCGGGAGATAGGGAAGATGTGCAGGGAGCGGGGAATCTTGTTCCACACGGACTGCGTACAAGCCGCCGGATGCCAGGAGATAAATGTAGATGATATCCAATGTGACTTTTTGTCGCTGTCATCCCATAAGATACATGGGGCAAAAGGAGCAGGGGCTTTGTATGTGAGGGATAATAGCGTGCTTACTCCTTTGATTTGCGGAGGGGGAGAGCAGGAATATGGATTACGTGGTGGCACTGAAAATGTGGCCGGGATTGTAGGGTTTGGAAAAGCCTGCGAACTCCAGAAGAAATACGCTAAAGAAAACCTGGAAGCGATATCCAGTCTGAGAAGCCTGTTTTACAGTCAATTGACAAAGGAACTTCGTAAATCTGGGATGGATAATATGATGTCTGTTAATGGCGCATATCCAGGGGGAAGCGCGAAAGTGCTTAATCTGTGCTTTGAAGGCATAGA
>PXZU01000092.1_pt1 | contig 13966 bp, 25 predicted proteins | sample 2941351 | NCBI WGS metagenome assembly PXZU01 (sample SAMN08721892, study PRJNA434045) | Viral metagenome, whole genome shotgun sequencing project. | isolation source: viral particles isolated from 30 fecal samples collected over 86 days | host: Mus musculus | place: Germany: Kiel | collected 2017-06 | reverse complement strand
CATAGTAACTGTGTCAAAAAGTTTTTGGCATCATACTTACATCTCCAAGTTTCATCATTATCTAAATTGACAACTCCAATATAATCAAAATATTCATCTTCTATTTCAATTTCTCTACCAGTACAACCAAAATTATTATAATTTCTTAGACTATAATCACCATCTGTATAGAAACAATATTCAATTTTTATTTTCATACATTTCTCCATTTTTCTTTAAAACTCGTGATTTATTTTCTTTTAAGTTTCTTATATAAATAATCCCAAAATATCGTCCATACCACACACCAACAAACAAATAATCCAACATTTATATCAGAAGTTTCCCATTTATTGATGTAATAGATTACAATAAATGTTATGATAAAAAATAATCGAATTAAATCACGCATCTTATTACAATATCCAGTATATAAAGTAGGTAATCCTGCCAATATAAATGAAAATAAAATGTATTCCATTATTTTTCTCCCTTAAATAATTTTTCTATATATCTATCCATCTCATATCCCAATTTCACACAATTACCATGAGAAATATGATTCTTCCATGCATTATAGCTTTCATAAAATTTCTCTTTACTCAACTTACCGCACTTTACTAATCTAACCATTTTCTTAAACTTCTTTTTAGCAACACGTTTATTTTCATTCTTCAGCTTGCGAATCACTTTTCCATTAGAAGTTACATATGTATGAAAACCACAAAACTTAATTCCATTCTTAAACGGAATAATCTGAGTCTTCCCATTTAATTCAAGTCCTAATGAATGTATAAACTCATAAATTACAGACAAACACCATTTAGCATATTCTTTATCCTGTACAATCAAATAAAAATCATCCATATATCTGCCATAATATTTAACACCAAGTTCTCCAGTAATGAAATGATCCAATCCAGATAAATATATAAGAGCAAATACTTGACTAACCTGATTACCAAGCGGAAGTCCTAAACCCTCTGTACTATCAATAAATTTTTCACACAACCAGTATACATCTTTATCTTCTATAAAATACTCAACAATATCTTTTAAAACATTGTGATCAATATTATAAAAGAATTTACTAATATCAGCTTTCACTATCCAACAATCATATCCATATTTGTAATATGCCAGATACATATGCGCCTTTAAACAATTCAATCCGTATAATGTACCTTTGCCAATTTGTCCAGCATAATTTGTTTGTATAAATTCTTTACTCAATCTCGGAATTAGAACATTATCACATAAAGAATGTTGCACAATTTTATCTACAAATGAGCACGATTTAATGATTCTTTCTTTAGGTTCAAATATTGTAAATTCATTATATTTTGATACCTGATACGCTTTTGTTTCTAATCTTCTTTTTATTTGATGAATACCATCAAGAGCAACCACTTGAAATTTTTGACTACTTTTTGAAAAGCCTTTCCCTGACTTAGATTTTAAATATGCATGATACAAATTACCGAAATTTGATACTTTTTCAAAATCTGTTTTATCTTCTGTCATAATAATTTGTTCCTTTGTATTTATCCTGGCTCTTTCGAGCTAGGAAAGGTTGTCTATTCTTTTGAAATCGGGACTCTAATTTCAGTGTTTCGCTTACTTTCTTTCGTCTTCCGATCCAGAACGGACGCACACCTTTGTCATAATCACACCTGTTGTAGTTCACATTACCATCAGAGTTGACGTACTGAACATAGTGGGTCATACAATAGGCAGCCTAAAATTATCTTTCTTTATCTTTTGAACGCCAAGCAATACTCATATATTTCACATCATTTATTTGTTTCTGCCAATATCCTACTGTATCACTTCCTATTAAGTTCAATTTCATAGAAAGTTCTACATAACAAGATAACTTATCACAACATGAAATTGCTTTTGTTTGTAATTCTTGACGTTCTGATTTCGAGGTATCCAATTTCAGTCTATTCGCATCAAGCAAATATTCATATATATCCATACAGCGATTTTGGATGCGTTTTACCAATGTTAAATGCTTAACTGGATACCTCTTTCGGTTTGATGTAATTGTCATAGTATATTCCATAAGATTTATTGCTTTTACAATAACATCCAGTTTCGCTTCGCTCACTGGTTACTCCGCTCCTTTCAGTCGCTCATCGGCTACCTACGGAATGCTGACGCATTCCTGGTTACTGGCTACCCGATGGTTTTTTGCAAGATTCAAAGATTTAAGATTGAAGGATGAAAAACGGACGCACACCCCCGCCACAATCACACCCGCGGCAGTCCACACCACCATCAGAGCCGACGCACTGAACACAGCGGGCATCTCCTCTTTTGGGTGTCTGATTAGGTGTAGCAAGCCAATACCAATTATCAATCAATGGAATGCTTTCTCCGAATTTCATTAACAACTGAATATTAGGAATCGAGAGAATGTCGCCTTCTACCATATCATAATCCTTAAATCCATCCATTGATGTCAAATCCAGCGAAATAGGAAGTAATTTGTCTCCAAATTCTTTCTTTAAAGATTCGGCTAACTCACTATTAACAAGCTCCTTGCGTACATAAGATTCTGCGTAATTATTTGTCTTACCAAACTCAGACTTTTTAAGGATACTATTCATAAAATAATATGTACGATCTCCATCCTGTACACTTGTCCAATAATACCCACAAATATATTTGAATTTCTTCCTCCAATCTTCCATATACTTTTCAACTGCATCTCTGAATTCCTTTTCATATCTCTCTGGATCTTTCTCATACCAATCAGGTACAATATCCTGATCAACTTTATATCTCCACTCTTTTACATCCGTCATTTTGTCATTGTTTTTTGGAATCAATTCTGCTCTTACAAATGTTTTGGATGCATTCATATGATTGTCCTCAATTTCAAGACTCTCCAATAAATCTGAATGACTTTCATTTCCCTTTGGTGCCAAAACCACCTTGTTCTTCAAAATAATTCCACTTTTAAAATTACACATAATCTGTCTCTCCTTTTCATTTTGTTCTTATAATTCATATTCTCTTTTTCTAACTTGAAAGTTTCAATTCATCGGCTAATATCGTTTGTATAGTCTCCAAAGAAAGTATACTGGCTATGAACCTGTAGCCACTATCTCATTTGATTTATTCATTTGAGAATGCTTTCCTCTTTGTATTTTTCTCTTTCTTCACAGTCCTCCCTATCACATTCTCTACATGGATACTTCAAGGCATCAAATTCTTTCATACAGGTAATATCATTACCATCTGAATCTAACTGAATTGATTTACTCATTTACTACTCTTTCTCCTTTATCATCATTTCATCAACAAAAGATAAATCCAAATTAGGGATTTCCACTTCTATATCCATCTCGTTTCTTTCAATACTTATCTCCTCATCCATTTTTGCAAATATTGCGTCCCGTCTATCCAAATATTCCTTATTCGGTCTACGAAGAGAGTCAGCAAGCTTAATGAATTGCTCACTAGATAAAGCTATTGGTTCTGTCTGAAAATTGTTCATAATTTCACTTCCTTCGACTCATCATTGCTACTTTACATTCCTCAACTGTCCCAATTACTCTGTACTGTTGAATTTCTTCAAGTGCTTTGATTGCCATTTCCATATCCTCATAAGCCTTACCATCAGAACCCTTTCCAATTACTTCTGTTGCTGTATCTATCCTGTACCTCATTCTTGCGATTGCTTCATTCTCTGTCATCCTATCACCTCACACCACAAAATCAAATTTTTATTGATATATTTTAACTAGCTATAGTCAAATTGTCTTAAATGTGCTCTTAATTTTCTTATTGTTCTACTTATTTTTGAAAGCGGATAACCTGTAATTTGTGAAATTTCATATTCTTTATATCCATCTTGAATAAGCAAACTTAAAATTTGTTTATCGGCATTGGATTGTTTAGCACTATAATTTTGTAAAACATTTTTTAAAATAATTATCTCTTCCATATCTAATAATCACCTTGTTGAAATGAATTTTTCATTGACCTTTCTTACATATTCTGGTAGCATATAATATTACAAAGAAAGGAAGTGATTCTGTGGCTAAAGAAAAAATTTCGACCCATAACAAAAAAGTGATTGCTAATATGGGATTGCACGGAAAACAATTCAGCAACCTCGCAAAACTTCTTGGTGTGTCAGAAACTACTACAAGAAAAGCTGACAAAATAGGAAGTTTATTAAACATCATTGATGGTCTAAATGACAAAATCGACTCTTTAGAATATGATAACCGCTCTAAAGATGTTCAGATTATGATGTTACAAGCGCAAAGATTTACACAACCTTTCAAAAAGTCAAAGCATAAGTGATATTGGAGGAGCATAAAACACTCCTCCATTTTATTTTAGTCACCAAGTTCATCAAGCATCTTCTTCAAATCATCAATAGAGCTATTCTGCAATGCCTCGTCCTGCTTTGCTGCAATGATAGACATAATCTTCTGCTTCTGTGCTTTCTTTGCTGATGCCTTTTCTCTTGCTTCTTTTTCTGCCAATTTTACAGATACGATATGCTTTACAATATCAATCTGTACATTCAAAAGTTCATCTTCCTGAGTCTTAATATTCAAAAGACTTTCCTCTTCAGACTGCTTTGACTGCTTATTCAGTTCCTTATAAATGGAATCCAAATTAGTAAGTGATAAATCCCACAAATCTTCAACTAAAATCAATCCTCTGAATGAAAAACGCACCTTATTCCTTGTTGCATACTCAAAAATGTTTTCTACTGCCATAATCTCTTTCTCCTTTTTTAATTAAAATTTTACCTTCATGATTCTTTCTGTTGCACCTTTTACTTTTACAATCAGCTCTGCTCTCTTAGTCATACTAAATCCAATTCCTGAAAGTTGATCCTCTGTATCTTCCACATGGCACTTTGCACCGAGAGCTTCAAACACTCTCTTGTGTTCTGCAAGTTCATTCTTCAAAAATTCATTATAATACCCATTTGGTTCTTCCGTATTTACACAATCCTTTAAGAAGAAAAACAAATGTCTATGTCCAATACCATCCTGTTCATCAAAATAATTTGGACTATAACTGATAACAGAAACAGGTACAAACTGGTTTGTATTTACTCCCCAAATATTTCTACTTGAAATCGTAGAACTACCTGAAAGTTTTTCTTTGATAGTGAAATTACCATTGTTATCCATAGTTACTTCTGCAACCTGCACATTACCACTAACAGGACGATTGTATTCAAATGAATGGATTTCACCATCAAACTCTACCTCTGCCCTAAATCCTTTAGATCCTCTTGCTGCATACTGATTTACAAAGAACTTGTATACTCCAGGTTTCATTCGTGATTTATCTAACCATGTGATATTTTCAACTGATGCTTTCCCTGGCATCTGAGTGTAAGGCTGAGTAATATCAATATCAAGCTGTCCTCCCATAGAAGACATCCTCGGTTTTCTATCTGAACCAAAAAAGATTTCATGACCATTCGGCTCAATACAATGTGCATCAAGATCGCTATTGTCTTTACCACTCTCATTCCACTGGATAGAGAATCTAAGTACACCGTCCACATTACCACCAGCCGCTTTTACATTCTGTTTCATGTCGGAATCAGTAATATTCCCTGTGTAAGCCCAGCTCAATCCATTATTCCACTTAAACATTGTTTTTGCTTCTTTATTACATGGTGCAATCATAGATACAAAATTCTTGTCATGTTTATTTTCTACAAATACTTCAACTTCTTTTGCCGTTGGAATAACCTTATCAATAAAGTCTGTAGCAGAAATCTCATCAACTTTGGAAAATTTTCTTGGATTTACAGCAACATCCTTTTCCATATCTCCAAAAATATCATCTGCACCGACAATCCTCTTTGCAGCATCTCTATTAGAGAACAAAATATTATTTACTGTAATGTCATCCAAATTAGCAAATCTTCTCTGTAAAGAATCCAAATATCCAAGTTCTGTGATAGTCTTCTTTGCATCTTCCAACATCTTCTTTGTATAAATCGCTTTAGGACGTTTATAATTTGCAGGAGCTACAATCTGTTCATATTTCTTAACGGCTGTGTCCAAATCCATCTCTTCGCTTACATTGATAAGCAGTGTTCCAATACTGTGATTTCTGATCCGTCCAATAGCAATACCAGCTTTTACCGACTGTTCCCATGCATAATTATCTCTTTCAACATCGGAAGTGAGTTTATCATATTCCTTCTTGTATTTCTTAAATTCACCAAGCGCACCCTTCCACTCTTCTCCTTTATAAAGGGTGTTGGAATTAATAAGTTCCAAAATTGTGTCAATAGCATCCATTGTAATCTCATCAAGAGAACGCTTAAAGACATTCCTTGTATCCCTAAAGCCACCCTTGATATCACCTTCTGAACGACTGCTTCTATCTACCAGATTATCAGGAAGTTCTACATAAAAATGAGTCCATTCCTGCACCTTGCCATTCTCTAATTCTTCATAATTCTGTAAAGTACCGATTTTCTTAAACTTACTCACAAAAATATCTGATACAGCATGAGACTTGATAAAACTTGACAGAGCATCTAACACTGGCTGATATGTACTATCATCTGTTCTAAAGTCCCAAATTGTTACAATCTGATTATTTCTAATCACAACAGCATTTCCAATTGTTTTAATGAACTGGCGACAACAACTACAGTCATGCCACCTTCGTTCTCTGTAAATCTCGTTAGTTCCTGCCGGAAAACTATCAAGGTACAGATTCCATAATTCATCCTTGTTTACTGCTACTTCAAAAAGATGATCTACGTCTTTTACCATCTCATTAAAGTTTTCCATCAATTTGTTTCTCATTTCTGTAAATTCCATAATTTGCTCTCCTTTTCTTATACTATATATTGTTATTGTTTTCTTATTTCACACTATATATTGAACTTAAATGTACTTGAAATGTTAGTTTCATTACCATTCAACACCAACCATTTTGTAAAAATACATTGCTGCCTTCCCATTCCCACCTTCATACTTATATCCAATACAACCAATTAAAGCTGAATCCAATGATGAATATGAAATATTGGTATCTTTATAATTTATATACCCGTGCCAATGTGTCTTGTTGCACTTCATTGCTTCCACAATCTGATATTCACCAATACAATGAATCTCTAATACTTTTCCCCAATGATATTCTCGCTCTATCAGATCAAGTTTCTCCTCATGTGTTGCTTCTCTTATATCATCTTCTGTTATTGCTTTTAGTCTTGAAGTAGAATATATTCCATAATTGCAAGGTAAAAATCTCATAACCTCTCTATTATCATAATCCGTCACAACAGTTCCTACTTCATTTTTGTATATAACAATATCTCCACTTTTCATTATTTGCACCTCAAATATTAATTAAAGCAATCACATCTGCCACTGAAATATGTTTTTCTTTCGCCTTACTAATTATTTTGTCATGGTCAGGATCAAACCCAGTTTTATTATCACATCCCCATTCGCAACCTTCATATTCGCCATAAGACTTACAAAAATAACATTTATCAAATTCGTTCATATTTACACCTCTCCTACATTCACAAACCGTTCAATATATTCTCTACCTTCGCCCTTGAAAATTGGAATATCCTTATCAATAATCCAACAGCTTCTCCATATGCCACTTTCTGATTCTTCGTCTTCATACGGATCAGAACAACCAGCTGGAAGTTTTATAAACTTTCCATCTTCACACAACTGAAAATAATTTTCCTTAACTACACAACTCCCACGCTTTTGATATGCAGGAAAGTCATTCCAGTTAATTCCTTTCTGGGTCATAAGCATATCCTGAATATCATTACAGGATTTATGTTGCAATTCCTTATGACTGAAATTTGCTTGTCCTACCATCTGAATACTATTTCTTGAGGCATCTAATTGCCGCCAGTAGAAATAATTAGTTATTTCTTCTTTGGGAATATTGAAGACTCTTGCATCAAACATAGCACCCATAAACAATCTTGTTCTATAAACTTCTTTGTATCGTTTATAATCATCTTCTCTACCTGGATTAATTTTACTCCCATAATTACAAACATCTGGATCATAGCAGCAATCACGTCCATAATCCTCAATATTTCTATACAAAAATTTATTGAACGCCATAGTTGCCATACTTGCAGAGATACTACACATTTTCTGAATCTCATAATCAAACCATGCAGAAGTTTCAAATCTCTGATAATCAATCAGTAACAAGGAAATCTCGTCTGACTGTGTGTACGCTAATTGACATCCTTGAATATTCTCACACAGATATTTTGCTGTTTCCTGCATTGTCATAATAAGAACATCATCAAACGGTCTTTTGAACCCTCTGGCAAATGTATGGAACGCCTTGCCATCAATCCGGCATATAACTGGGCAACGTCTCATTAACTTTGTTTTAGGAATCTCCTCATAAAATGTTTTCATACGATTTCCCAAATCGTCTCTTTTCATTTTCTTATCACTCATAACTCAAATTCCTCTCCGCTATGTTCTCTTTTCCACTTCATTAGTTCAAGTTTTGCCCCAAATTTTGTAAAGCATCTACTTGTTACAGAACCCCAACCAATTCTTTCTTCTAGTCCAAAAAACATATTCCAATGTCCATAAACTTCTCCAATCCAAAAATTTCCATCTTTAACTATTCTTGCTTTCATAAAAATCTCCTATTTTTCCCAATGAAATGCGGCTTTCAACATCCATATAATATTTTCAAAAACTCACTAAACGGAAGATATTCTCCTATAACGACACCAAATTTATTTTGATACAATTCTGTTAATTCTCTTAAATCTTTACGAGTTTGACAAATTGCATCCATTAACTCTTTACGTTCAAATTCTAAGTTGTTTCTTTTAATTCTTTCTTCATTTCTTAGTCTTTTAATTTCCTGCTCATGCTCACAACACGCCTGTTCTGTATCAAATACCTTTCCATCATCACTTATGTATCTCATAATTCACTTCCTCCCAATTTAGACTTCACATGTAGCCCTATTGTTCTTATCTATATAATCATTTAATTCATTAATCTGCTCACAAATCTTATTATTATAATCTTTTAATGAATTAATGATTACATCTAACATGACAGAATCAATTATGTTTTCTTTTCCTACAATCTGATTCATTTCTCCGAAATGTCTTGTTACTAATGAACATCCTACACTATTGCTAATATTATGTAATAATCCTTCAATATTCTTGCTCTTTGTAGACAATAAAGATACCTGTTTAATACGTCTTTTCTCTTCATCTTTTGCATTAACGTACTGCTGGAAATTAATAATAACCGCCATTTACCCATCCTCCTCTATGCACATCTTTTAAGATATTTCTCAAAATCATTTTTCATATGTAAGAAATTCTTTTTCTGGTCAATAAAATATGTATTGTTCCGCCTTGCATATTCGGTCATCCATTCATCTAAATCCTTATCTTCTTTGTATGAATAAACCATCATTGCCAACAACGAAAACCTATTTTCCTCATTCCGTAATTTAGAATCAATCTTGACTGTATGATCTAATAATTCGTTCAATGACTCATTATAAAAATCCATATCATCTTGAACAGTTTCTACATCAATATCAAGATTTCGAGCTATAAATGACTCTATATTAATTTGCACAAAATTAGTATTGTCAATATGCAAAAAATCCAACATCAGATTCTCAAGCATATGCAATTTATCAGTTATTACCTGCTTATCCTTTGTACTTGCATCTTTGTCAATTTCATCAAACAATAAGCCTTTATCATTTCTTTTGACTGGACGCAATTTGCATTGAAACTCTCTTAGAAATTCAGCAAACTTCTCGTCATCTAATCCAAGTCGTGCAAATTTATCAAACAGTGTAAGGAATATAAAAGAATCCTTTTTATTAAATATGTTCTTAATATCTTTTGTTATGATTTTTTCGAGTCTATGTAAATTATCTGTAAATATATCGAATTCTTCCTCAGTCGCATGATCATTAAGATATTTACAAGCAGGTTTTGGCTGCGTTTTCCAATTATCGAAATGATTCGTACACATCATAGTTTCCACTACAATTCTCTCAACAACACCCTTTGTCTTATCCTTTTCAGAATAATTGTTACACTCAACAAAAAATCTGCTATTCAGAATATCACGGATACGGCTTGCATATTTATCAATATATGTAAATGCTTTTTGTTCAGTATTCATAGCTACATGATTGTTGTATCTCTTGATATATCTTGAAATTATGAAACTATCACAAGATTCATGAATAACTGTTTCAATCTGGTACTCATCAAACTTTTCCTTTAATTCGGCTGGAAGTTTTTCAAAAGTCTTGTTTTTTATATTGAATACGGCATCTTCATATATAATTTTCCCATCTTCACCTGCCACCTTTTTCTTGTAAGGTATTATAGAATTTTCTATGGAAGCTGTGATCTTATGATTTCCATATCTATATTTTATTAATGCTGCTGTTCTTTGACCGCCATCTACAATATGTAATCTTGAATTAGATTCTTCTCCAAGAATAATGGGAGGAATATAATCATCCGTAAGAACAGTAACAATTAATTCATTAATCTGCTCATTATTCCACACAAAGTTTCTCTGAACATCTGCATTATTATCAATGTCTCCCTTCTGGTTCTTCTTCAGATACATGTCCAAAGTATAGGTTTGTTTTCTAGGTCTTGCCATTTTAAATTCCTCCCATTATTCTCTTTGATATCAATTAAAACAACACTGAAACATTTCTATATGAATGAATAGCAGCATAACAATCTGCATATTCCTTTTCACTTATATGTAACTCTTCTCTAATTTCATTTGGAAGATATCCCGCTATATTAAGCTTTAGAAATTCTTTTTGAAGATTCGAAAGTCTACTGAGATAAAGTAACATTTTACTACTATATTCTTCTTCATCCTCTTCCAAAACTTCCTTCTCAACATCAAAATCATCTGCAATCATATCTCCTAAAGTAAGACTTTTATCCTCGCCTACAGGTGTATCAATTGAAATAGACATTCTATCTGCCTTTCGTTTTTCTCTATGTCTTCTCGTCATTTCAGAACAAAACTTCTTATATAAACAAGAATACAAGAAACCATCAAACGATTTAGATGGTTCATAATCTCTTACTGCATACATAAAAACCTCATTTGCCAAAGAATAGAAGTCATTCTTATCAATATCAACAAAATGCAGTTTAAATAAAATCTTATCAACCATATTATTCAGTTTTTTAGCATTATTCTGAAAATATGAAACTACTATTGGCTCCATATTTTCAGGTATTCCTATCTGCTCCATATTGATACACCTCTCATATGATTTATGTACTAATTATTTCTACATCCATCTGTCGCTTTATTCATACATTCCTGGAAATTATGTTCTTTGGTATAAACCTTATCATGACACTTTTTACATTCATAATATCTCCTAGCTGAAGATTTACCATCTTTTCTCTGCTCATATGTAGTACCTGTACCCATAACTGTCATACATCTTTTACACAACATTTTCAGTCCGTTCCTCCACTTCTATAACCCTAAAGGTATATTTTCTTCCTATTAATCCATCAATCGCTCTTTTGATTCGTTCTCTGTCTAAACAATCTGGTTTAATTTCTTCTAAAACGTTATTGATGATTACAGTCTCATCTTTTATATTCCTTCTTCTTTTTCTATTTTCACGAATAGCTCTATAAATCTGCCAACCTCCATATAAATCTTTTGATGACTCAAGTTCTATAATATGTAAAATATCAAGCAATTCATTGTCACATGCTTCTAATTCTACAACCAGATTTTTTAGTACTTGCTCTGCATCTTTTAATGCATCATAACAACTTCCAAATCTGTCTATCCATCTGGTTACATTCTGTGATATTTCATAATGACTGCTTTCTATCACTTTTCGCTTAATTATATTAACGAGTTCTTTATTACTTTGTGGTGTTATCTCTGGTAAAGGTTCTACTTTGAAATTTAATTTCTTCAAACTTTTCTTTAGAGACTTTACAATATTCTTCGCTTTTGAATATTCAAATATATCCTTCTCATGATCAGGACATGTTACAGGTGCACCATTACTGTCTAATTTAATGTAAACACCTTTACGAGTTCTAATTACATAATCCACGACAACCACACCTTTCTTATAATTTTGTTAATTTATAACTTCATTACCAAGACTATCTGTATACTCTCTTAAATACTCAATCATCATATCTTCTTCAGGAAAGAATACATCAATACCCTTTTCATTAGTAAGCCAGTGAAAGAAATTTAACATCAACTGTCCAAATCGCCAATCTGGAAAGAATGTAATATGAATCTTTTGTAACTCTCCATAAAAATTGTAAAGTCTGTTTGGTTCTCTCATTGCAAAAAATCTCCTTTTTATAATAGATTCCCTAAAAATGGGTATAAAAAATACAGTGTGCTTAAAACACTGATTTAATGGATCATATAGGACTCGAACCTATGACCGACCGGTTATGAGCCGGTTGCTCTAACCAACTGAGCTAATGATCCTTAACTGGGCTAGCTGGATTTGAACCAGCGAATGCAGGAGTCAAAGTCCTGTGCCTTACCCCTTGGCGATAGCCCATTATTATAAAACATTCTATATTTGAGTATTTGCAGAATCGCTTGAAATTACTTGACTACTTGATATATGTTATGTAAAATAATATCAATAGCGTTCTGCTATTTATTTATGTATAAGACCTATCCGATGGTGTTGCAGCACCGTTTGAGGATGGGTCTTTTGTATTTAATTACTTTTGACAATCACAAGTATAGAACATGCGTTTGTGTTTGTCAATATATCTTTCGAACAAACGTTCGTTATTTTATTCCAATTGTGGAAACAAAATATTATGAATAGTATCTTTTTCCTGCAAAACACCATATAAAGACAATGTGCCAAAAAAATCATTGTCTTGATAACATATATTGTCTGCCTTCTTAATAAGTTCTTCTCCTTTTTTCTTTCTTATTTTTCTAGGAATATCATGAGTATATGTCTTCCTATTAACTACTGACAATACGACCATATCATTTTCGTCCATATGTTTCATTAATTCAAATGCATCTTTAACAGAACAAACGATTACTCCCATTACGCTAACACCTCTTCCCAATTTATATTTTCTCCAAAGAAAAATGTATTAAAACAAACTTTATTTACATTATTCCTTTGTCTTTTGTTAGTCACATTACCCAACTTCTTGATTACTTCCTCTTTACAAATTGTCTGAGGCTGCTCTCCAAGGATCATTGAATAAGTAGATAATCCTGTTTCTGATTCTGCTTGTAAACATCCATGAACTGGAAGATGTTGCTTTTTAATTATATGTGTCAAAGGCATTACAGTAATGATACTCGCATTCGTAGTCCCTTTCTCATTACTTACTATTATATATGGTCTTCTCTTTTTTTGAATAGAGCCAGTCCCATAGTCTAATTCTGCCTCTATAATATCGTATCTATGAAGCTCCATATGTACCCTCCTCCCTCTTGTATATGTATATTTGCCTTTGATAGATATTATCATATCATGCGCGCTACGTATTGTCAACACTATTATTGCAAAAACTACATAGTTTTGATAATATGTATTTGTATAAAAATCGAAAGGACTACTACTATGATTATAAGACTCCGCGAAGTGCTTGACGCTAAACAAAAATCAATCTATTGGCTTAATAAAGAAACTGGAATAGCATCTTCCACTTTATCTCGTATATGTAATAATAAAACTGCTTCTATTGAATTTTCTGTACTTGACAAAATATGCGAAGCTCTCAATTGCAACATTAGTGATATATTAGTGCCCGAGAAAAGTGATATTACGCTTAAATAATATCGCTTTTGATGTCCCAAAAATAGGACTCGCATAATTTGGTTATTCTATTTTAATCTTTGACAACTTGAAACCATAATTTTATCTTGCTTTTGCATACAGAAATGCCTATTATACGCACTTT
>PXZU01000088.1_pt1 | contig 14222 bp, 12 predicted proteins | sample 2941351 | NCBI WGS metagenome assembly PXZU01 (sample SAMN08721892, study PRJNA434045) | Viral metagenome, whole genome shotgun sequencing project. | isolation source: viral particles isolated from 30 fecal samples collected over 86 days | host: Mus musculus | place: Germany: Kiel | collected 2017-06 | reverse complement strand
AGATGGAACTATTGGAAAATGTGATTTCAGAATTGACAATTACACATTTTACATAAAGAAAAAAGAGGGGGAACTATATTTAAGTAAGCTGATAAAAGTATTGAGGGAACCTCCATTTGGAAACAAAATATTATATGATAGTAGAAGTATTAATTAATCCGCCATCAGGCGTTTTAATAAAAGTGGCGAAATGGTACAGATAAACTAAAGAGAAAGGTGAAAAATCATGGCAAGAAAATGTCCGCATTGCGGAAACGAGTTAATTGACAATCCAAGCAATTCCAATTATTTGCTTTGTACGAATTGCGACAAGAATTACAAAAAACCAGGCACTGGAGGAAACAGTTCGAATTCTACAAGTTCCAAAAATACGCAGAAGAAGGGAAGTTTCAGTATACTCCTATTGATTTCATTTATCCTTGGATGTCTTTATATGCTTTATAGCATTATATACTGGTCGAGTGCGACAAGCGGCACTACTGGTTTTGAACAGTTAGGAGCCGGGATTGCAACCGCCCTTGTTATGCCGCATTTAATATGCACTGCTATTGCTGTAATTTTTAATGCCCTAGGATTATTTTTGAACAAAAGGGGATTTGCCCTGACAGGTGCAATACTGTACAGCGTCGCAATGGTTCTATTTCCGGCATACTTTATGTTTGTAATCATTGAAATGATTCTTTCGTATGTTGGGTTTGCAAAACTTCCTAAATAATAGAGAAAACCGCCCGGCGCTACCAACACCGAACGGTTCGAGGATCGTATCACCCTGAAAGATGATATCAACCATTAACTTTAGGAATTAAGTATATCATCTTTTGGGACAGCTTGCAAGCGGAACTCATGTTCTGTCTAGCTGTTATTTTTATACCCATTTTTAAGGAGGATGATATCATGAAGAAGCAAAAAGAAATGTTGACAATCACTCGTGTTGCCCTTTACGTCCGAGTGTCTGGCGAAGAACAGAAAGTAAAGGGACTATCTCTGGAAGCCCAGCAGGAGCGCCTAGAAGAGTATGCGAAGGCGCAGGGATGGATCATAACAGGAGTATACGTAGACGCCGCCAAAACGGCCAGAAAGAACATGCATAAGCGGTTAGAGTTCCAGCGCATGATGGAGTCCGTCAAACGAGACGAGGTAGACATATTACTCTTCTGCCGCCTTGACCGCTGGTTTAGGTCTGTAGCAGACTATTACAAGGTTATGGACGTGTTAAATGCCCATAATTGCCAATGGAAAACGATAGACGAAGAATATGACACCACAACTGCAAACGGCCGTCTATACATCAATGTGAAGCTCTCTATCGCCCAAAACGAAGCTGATATATGCGGAGAACGTATAGATGTCGTGTTTGACAGCAAAATAGAGCATGGGACGGTGGTTTCTGGCAGATGCCCATATGGATATCGGGTGAACAGCGAAAAGCGGCTCGAAATTTGCCAGGAAGAAGCTGCCATTGTGCGGGACGCTTTCGATTACTACGAGAATAATGTCAGTCAGCGGGGGACGATCAGGTATATCAGGGAGACGTACGGCGTGAATTGGTGTGACATGACTTTCCGGAGGATGCTGCAGGAAACCTTATATACCGGAATATATGATAGATCTGGGAGAAGAAACGAGAATTTCGCTCCCCCGATCATAACCTCTCAGCAATTCAGCCGAGTGCAGGATCTACTCAAGCGAAATTCCCGTTTTGCCCCTTCCGGCAAGGTCTACATATTCACATCGGTTCTCGTATGTGCAGAGTGCGGACACAAAATGGTTGGCTACAAATCTGCTGATTTTTACTATTACCGTTGCAATCAACACTTTCAACGTGGAAGATGTACACACAATCATTCTGCCAGAGAGGACAGGATTGAATCATATTTGCTGGAAAATATCGCAATCGAATATGAGAAAAGATATAAAGAAATCGAGAAAGAGATGCTGGAAGAAAAAAAACGCACTTCCAATTCCCGGCATGAGAAAGCAGCTCTCAAAAACAAACTTTCAAAGTTAAAGGAATTGTACGTGAATGATCTGATCGATATTGAAGAATACAAAAAGGACTATGAGATATACTCCGCAGCTCTGAAAAATATACAGGAGCCAGAAGTCAAAAAAACATATTTTGACGTTGAAAAAAACAAAAAATTGCTAAGCGGAGATTTTGTGAATTTGTATAAGGAAATGGGCCGGGATAAAAAGCGAACTTTCTGGAGGTTGATTTTGAGAGAGGTGAAAGTAGACAACAACAATAAAGTCACGGAAATTTCTTTTTAGGGTGTGTTGTACAAATTTGACACACCCTGTAGGCTGCGTATAATTAGTATAACTAAAAATGAGCCGCCAAACAACTGTAAATTGACGGCTCATTTATACTATCTAACCCAGGATCCACTACCTAGTTACTTTCCATTCCTCGCAAGAACCTTGGACAGTCTCTCAAAGTCTTCGTCTGAGTAAACGTGTGTTTTCAGATCCTTCCCGGTATGCCGCTTATACATATCCATGATAACCTTCTTTTCTGCTCCTGATGAAAAGCCATGCAACGCATATCCGTCAAAATAATACTGCCCTTTTCCATTTTTCGCCTGAACGATCTCTCTCATGTCTTCTTCCTCCTCTGATTTCAACTCTAATTTTCCAATTCCAAACGCATCCAGGATCCCGCATGCAATATCATCCATCCTGGAATTAAATATCCGGACATCCTCTGCGTTTGTAATAAATCCAAATTCTACCAGACGGTAATTATACCCACGTGCGGCTGCTCTGCTCGGATTTGCAAGGTCATTTCTTCCAACAATCATACTGGAACGGCCTGGAAGAATCCTGGAAAGCATAGCCGCAAGCGCAGAATCATATTTGTCCGCTGTAAATCCCGCGTTGATGATAACGTGCCCGCCTCTAGCAGATGGTGCCCCTGCGTCCATGTGCGCTTCAAGGATCATGTAATCCTTTGGTATATTCAGCGTACTGATCCCGTTGTCAGCATAATAGTTCCTGTTAAAATCCCCCAGGATCACGTTTTCTCCGCCGATTGCCTTTAGTCGGTTTCCAAGAGCCCGTACTCTCTCAAATTCTTTAAACCCGTTCCCTGTTGCTCCCGGATCTCCGGCTCCATGTCCCGCTATGTAAAATAATTTTGGCATATTTTTCCTCCTATTCGTATTTCTTCGCTTCAACCTCCGGCAGCCCCGCAACCGAAGTCAGCAGTGACAGGATTCCGGCCAAAACCGAAGCGGAAAGCACATATTTCCAATCAACCTGTCCCATAGCTGCTGCAGCTCCGATCCCGGCGATTGCTGCCTGGGCTACAGTCTTTACCGCCCGGACTCCTGCTTTTTTTGCCCATTCCTTCCAATAGTTGCTCATATGTTTCTCCTTCCTATTATAAAATCATAATGATTGCCGTCACGACAGCGCCTACAACTGTTCCGACTATGGCCGTGATAATTGCTGATTTGATTTGCTTTGTGGTTTCCGCAGGCTCTTTTTCCAGCGCTTCCAGCCTATCCCCTTGCTTTTCCAGTTCTTTCAGCATATTGCTCATATTGACTGCCATTTCTTTAACTGAAACGGTCAGTTCGTTGATCTGCCGGACGTTATCCTCTAGTAGGCTTATTCTTCTGTTTTGCCGCTCGTTTTCAGCGTCCTGCCGGCGTGCAAACTCATCGTGTTCCTGCCTTGTGATATAGTTGTCCATAGGCATCACCTCCGAATAGTTTCTATGGATATTATATAATTTTTTAGGCTTGTATTTGTACCAAGTTACTTTAATTACGTCCTTATTTGCATATTTTTTCCCGGACATCCAAACTCAGATTAACTCGCTAAACTCCGCAATAGAAAATGTCAATGAGAAATTTTATCAACTTAAACCGAGAACATTTTCATTCTCTTCTAGTGCTGAAATCGAAAATCATTATGATAACTATAGTAACAATGTTCAAAATGGTTTTTATTATGCGTTTTATATAAATCATGGTGCTGGATACTCTACACTTGGCGGAGGATCATGGTACGTTGAAGGACTTAAAACATCCAACGCATACGAATGGCAAAGGGCAATCTCATATAACGGTTTCTTTTACCGTATAAAAAATGCTAGTAATTGGGGAAATTGGAAAAAAAATTCAGATGACTTAAACATCATATATTTTACAAACTGTATATTGTTTTCCATTCGTTCCAAACTTCGCCCTCGTAAACTATGCAATACATACAGGTTAAGTTGAAGAAGAAAAATTCTCCCACTCTGTCCAAGAACCTCTTAAATTATATCTTAATTTAAAAAAACCAATAGTAGGTGGAAGATAAAATTGCACCCGATGAATATTGTCTGCAATTCCTATCGTAACAATGTAGCCTGTATTTACGGCACCCGCAGGAATGTTAGTGGCTGTAGTAAATACATAAGCAAAACTAGATACTGGTAACAAGTTGGCGTCGCTGTACTCTGGATTATTCATATACACTAATGTAAATCCTATTGCGGAGTTTAGTGAGTTAATCTGCCCCTGCACATCCCCCGTCACCCCACTCAAAAACCCGACCTTACTTGCATCCACCACAGACGCCGCCACCTTCCCTCCATCATCCGACACAAGCACTTTCCCCGCTGTCAGATTCTGCCCAAGCAAGGATGATGCCGCACCTGCTGACAGGTCTGAAAACCACTTCATTATTTTTCCGAGTATGATTTTCATTGTGTCAGTTGGTGCGATGTTCTCCCGGGTTTCAGCCTGAGAGAAATCAACTGTTGAATCGTCTATTTTGTCAGTGCCGCCAGAATCGTATCTGACGGCTTTTCCTCCAATTATTTTAAAGATCATAGGTTGTCTCCTTTCTGTGAGTTATTTTGCCATGGGGCGGCAGACTATAAAAGAAGATACAAGGGGTGAATAATCATTTGCTCTCGTTCCATTATAGTACATATTAAAAATACCGCCACTATCTCTCGAAACCGGAGTACTGCTTAACATAACTAAAGTTTTTGTAAATCCGCTTCCAGTTACATAATCAGACGAATCCGTGTAATGCTCTGTGTATGTGCTTTTTCCTGAAAGTTCATTAAAAAAGAAACCATTCTTAGTTAGTTTCATTTTTTTAATACATGTACTTCTGTTACCAGCCGGAACAGTATCAGGAATCAACTCATAAGATTCTCCGCCAATTCCGCTCCCATTAAACAAATCATCCACTCCGTCATCATGCATTTTTACGCTTACGCCTTTCGCAACGTTATATACTATGCCAGATAACAATGACCCAAAATTTCCATACAAATTTTCAATGCCAAAAATTTTCACATAATCTGTTTTTAGACCATAAAAAACTCCGTTTTTATTTAACGTTCCGGACGCTCTTGTTCCGAGTGATGTAGCGCTAACATACCCGGTACATTTTCCATATCCGAACGAATCCTGACTGTTCGTGCTTTTACTAATTAACAACATTAACAGCACCCAAAGAGTGTAATCAGAAAAAGACGTAATATTCCAAATATTCATTTCGGATAGATTATTTGCCTTTGCTTCATTATATAAGGTTTCATACGTAGCTCTTTCCGTCCTTTTATAACCGGAAATACTTCTCGCTTTTCCTTCCGAACCGTATGTCTCATACGCCGAAAAATAACAGTACGGAATTTCATTCCCATCTACATCCATATGCGACCAACAAACATACTCATCATCCTGCTTTACGTCCGATATATACACCTCGGCCACATCTTCACTTATCGGTTTTATTTTCCAATATACCTTTGGAAATTCAATCATGACATTACCGTTATCATTTAGGCTAGGAGTATATGTCGTTCCGTCCTCTTTTTTGAGATAATCATCTGGGTCTAGGTAAAACTCAACCGTTCCATCATAATTCAAAAAGCACGGGCGAAACTTCATAAAAAACGCATCTTGCCAATCTCCATAATCAAACGTTCCTGCTGTAAAGTCCATTTTGGCCGGCGTGTAGTTCGCATTTGTTTCGATATATGTTATCATTTCAGCCGGGTCTGACTTGCTTTGGTCAATCACAAATCCATATACCGTACCGTGCTGAGTCTGACCACTGACTCTATTCACATCAGACGCAGTATACGCATTTTGTGTCGTATACGGAAACAGAGCATAATTATACACGACATCGTCCACAACGTTTGTGTCTTGCAATCCATCAGCAGAATATTGATCTTTCACTGTGCTGTCCGTAATCAACACACCATCCTCAATGCTTTTCGGCGGCTCTCCTTCTTTCCGCACAACCTTAGTTCCCGCCCATTCCGCAATCGGCTCACCGTTAAATATGACATTTTCTGGGTCTTTCCACGTCAAAACCAGACTGTCTGTCCTGCTTTTTAAAACCAAATCTTGCACATTTCCCACCTGAGTGCCGGACACTTCCACGCTACCACCGCCACTACCGCCCTTCAAAGGATAGTCAACAAATTGCTTTACCCCGTCAACCACTTCAATCCGTCCAATACTTACGCCCTCTTCTCCGGTCAAAAACGCAACCGTACCCACGGGCAGGCTGTTCATAGACCCGTCCAATTCCGCTCTTGTCCCTGAAAAACTAGCCGGCTTGATCCCAGAAAGAACAGACAGTTTTCCGCTCTTATTCCAATAAATACTAGTTCCTGAGCTGTAATTCACTCCCGCTCCGACTTCAAATCTTTCATCTGTCACGAAATCAGTACTGATACTATACACATAACCTGTCTTTGGAGACTCCGGTATTTCTTCGAATGCAATAGTTCCGCCTGGAATTAAGCCGCCGCTTTCCGGATCCCCGCCTGGTTGATAATTAAAAACACCGTCAACGTATGCGGTTATTCCGTCTCGGAGCTCCCCGGCTTCCAGTTTGGCGTTCATTTCCTCTTCTGTTCCGACAAAATCCTCTGCCGCCTGGATCCCTGCCAGGACATCCCATTTCCCGTCTGCCGTCCAGTACACATTGTTCCCGGCTCCGTAAAATCTCCCGGCGCCATCCACAAACCTGTCATCCGTGACAAAATCATTGCTGATATTGTACATATACCCGGTCGTTGATGTGATCGGCAAATCTTCAAAGCGTCTGGTATCAATAGGGATCAGTGCCCCCGATGATGAAGCGGCTATAATCTGTTTTGCTTCCTCTACCAAATCAGCGGCTTGCTTTGAATAATGCTTTGAGTTGTCTGTATCTTCTCCCACTCGTGTCCCGGTTCCACCTACAGCCCATGATTCTGACAGTTTGGCGGAGTCGGCAGCAGAATCAGCGCTGTTTTTCGCAGCAGCAGCATGAGTAGCGGCGGCCTGTATCTGTGGCATGTATGTATTTACGATATCATTCCGTATGGAATTGACCGCATCTTTGTATTGCTCCGTTTGCGCCGCCAACGCCTGAACCTGCGCTAAAATTTCCCTGAACGCCGTATCGTACTGCTCGAACACTTCCGCCCCTGCGCTCTCCATATCATCCCGCATATCCTCAAATGTGGAAATGCGCTTCACCTTCCCGGGCCCAAAACAGATATAAATTGCTTTCCCGTCCCTTGTGCTTGTATCATCGCTCAAAACAACGGCAAATTCCCGTGGAAGAAGTTTGTTCGGGTCAAAATCGTCATATACTCCGCCACGCATCAATATAGCCATGGTTAATCCTCCTGCTTGTCTTCATCACTTTCCGGCTGCAAACTCATTATAATTTGCGTCTGTAAATTGATAAAATCTGTTGATACTTTATCCAGATTTTGCTGAGTGAGCTTTAGGAGCGCATCCTTTACGGCATAAAGCATTAACTCTGCCGGGATTCCGCTTTGTTCCATGTATGTTTCGATAAAAGCATTTAACTCTGTTGAAGCCTTCTCCATGATTATCGATGCTGGGATTGTTACTCTTTTTGGTGTGTTATCTTTGTTCATATTTGTCTCCTTTCTAACTTGTAGGTGCCGATGTTATGATTCCGTTTTTCACCGTAATAGAGCTGTTTGTCCAACTGCTCAAACCGCCTTGTCCGTCTCCAACGATCTTCGTTACAATCGGTATAGTCCCTGTAAACGTGGTATATCCATTGATGGAAATTAAGTTGTTTAATTGAATATTTAAAGCAGTATATCTCTTAAAGTCTATGTTTGCCGCTAAATTCGAAAGTCTGAAGTTACTTATCGTGTAGTTATGAAAATCAACGTTTGAATAAATGTCACATGTTACATTATTTGGGATTGTAAATTTAGTCTTTGCACGGAAATTGACAATTGACTTTCCCATTAAATTCACATCATCATTGATTCTCAATGCTCCATATGAAGATGTAAGCATTCCTGCGATGTCTACATTTCCGTTTAGGTCTGTTGCGCCATCGACAGCCAAATCCGTTCCAACTGTCAAGCTTTCCGTAACATCAACTTGTCCATTTAAATGTATTGCGTATCCTGTTATGTCTATATCAGCATCTCCGTCCGATGTGGTTAAAATTAGACTTTTCTTACCTCCAACAATTCCATTTCCATTACTATTCGTTCCGATTTCAAGTGTAACATCTGGATATTTTGTAGAGTATACTTTCAAAACATCTGACTGTATATAAACCGAATTTTCACTCTGCGAGATATCTGCAACTACTCTACCTCCGTCTTTCTCTGTAGAGCTTATCATTTTGTTGCAAACAAGCTCGCTCTTATCGAGGTCGAAATAGACTGAACCATCTTTAGATCTTATTATTCCGGTAATTAGCCAATCTGCATTCAGTCCATGAGTCGTAATCACATTGAAAAGCGCATTCCCGTTCTTATCCACCGCCCATGACGTACCGCCATTATTAGACACTAACAATCCGTTACTTGTGCTTGTAACTATGTAACTGGATTCTGCCATCGTGGGCTTGTCATGCATATATGATTTGTAAGACCCATCTTCCTGCAATTCTTTTGTAAAGAACAGCCCGAACCCCTGGCTTATCATTGCAGTCATATCCTGCACTGTCTTATCGTAATCAGATATCTCCTTTTCAGCTTCCTGCCGGGCTAATACGATAGCTTTTACCTCGTTACCGTAGTACTTACTGCTGTTTCTGATCGGGCTGTCCGCGGAACATTTCAGCGTTGTAAAGCCGTAATACTGAAAATCTATATCGGTTATAACCGTCTTATATACATTCCCGTTCCGATCAATCAGAATTGCTAAATCCATGAAATCAGCCAGGGGATAAGCCACGCTATCCCCGGTAAATGGTCGGAATTGCAGACCTACAATCAATTCGCCTATGAGTGCGACAGTTTCCTCCTCTTTTCCGACCGCAAGCTGGTTTTCCATAGACAGCACATATCCCTCAGAGCCGTAAAGCCACTCTTCCTTGTCTTTGGTCAGCTTTACGCCCGTGATTACCACGTCATCCGTTCCGATCTTAAGGCCGCTTTTAAAGGTCTGGAGGAAATGGATATTTTTCATATCCCTGAAATTTCCTCCGTCAAATACATCTCCTGTATTCCACGGGTTGAAACTGCCGCCGTCCGCATTGTCTCCTGATTGATACCGGGTTCCGCTCAGCTTGTCAAAATATCCTCCATCAAGGCCGGTCCGCTCAAACTCAGAGAAATCATATGTTTGGATAACCAGCCTGTTGTATTCGTCAAAAAATGCGTTTCCTCCGGCAATCATGGCGCACATGCCGATAAATTGCCGGTGAGTCAGATTTTCCGGTTTTTGTTGGATTTCATACCCGTTATTAGTGAATACTGTTGAAAACAGGGTCACTCCGCATGTCCGGCAAGAGTCTTGCACTGCAGTTAATAGCGTGGTCGGATATCTTATATTGGTGGTATAATCCTTATCCAATTTGTACGAATCATCCGTTGCGGTAATCTGTATCGTGGTTCCATAGGACTCCGGCGTGATAACGGTAAAATTCCCAACATTAATTGATTCTGTCAGGCCGCTGTCCAGATCATATTTTGTTCTAAGAAAGATTTTTGCCCCATAAAAGTCATACTCCGACCACCTGTCATCGTCATTCATCAGGCAAATATTCAATGTCCGTGGAACGACCATACCGAGCGGGAATGTCGTGCTTCCGGCGCTCTGGACTACGGAATTTCCAGATATCGTAAAATCTTTCTTTTCCAGCGTCTTTTTTGTGCCGTCCTGGAATGTAATTTCCGCCACTGCATAAAAGTCCCGGCGGTTTTTCATCGTCTTTATGTATTTGTTACTTACATTCCTCATATAGGATTCCTCCCAATGATATTCATGCTCAGCTCGTCATAATGGCCAGTCACATCGTCAAACCAGCCAATATTAAGAGAGCCCTTACCAACGTAAAAAGTATCAGTCCGCCAGCGCCCATAATACGGTGACATGTAATAGAAGTTGAAAAACTGTCCTTTTGCCACCATCTGCAATATGGTAGACATTTCCTGCAAGGTCAAATATGTGGCCTTATATGCAAAGCTCTCCACTGTAAACAGGGGAGTAAAGAAACCCTCCCCGGTCTGTACCCTGGTAGAGTCCTCCGTGTATGTTGTCTCAAAGCTATATCCGAGCCCTTCATCGGGTTGCTTTATCACTACGCCATTTATCATGTATCTGTTCATACGTCACACCCCTACGCCATTTCAAACGGGTTCTGGCCGGTTACTGTCTGCCGCAGCTTACCTTCTTCGATAATCTCATCAAATAGCACACGCCGGTTGATGTTTGCAGTAAAGTGATAATTGCCGCTGCCCGACTGATTTCCTCTCGCTTCCTCCCGTACAATCTTCCTCAGGAGGGATTCCGGGGCCTCGATGTTGTTCCCGTGCTTTTGGTCACCTAACACGGCCATAAATTCACGGTTTGGTGGGATAACGGCTCCGGTGGCAAGGTATGGTATCTGGCCGGGTGTCCATGTTGGAATATTAAAGCCTAATTTCCCACCACCAATTCCCGGAACCCAGTCCGGAATGTCTATATGGAGACTGTTCAGCATTTGAGCTATATTATTCACCATCGTTGCCGCTCCACGAATTAAAGCATTCAATATCCCTATAATGGCATTTACCGGTGATTTCACAATTGATGCAAATAAGTTCCACACGCCCTCAAATATTGATCTTACGCCGTTCCATGCTCGTTCCCAGTCCCCCGTGAATACTCCGGCCACAAAGTCAATGATTCCGCCGAAAATCTGTTTTATAGAGTCCCATGTATTTTCAAGGTTTCTCAAGAATCCATTAAATATGTCTCCAAGGACACCAAATTCCCGTGACCAATCGTGCTGGAATACATTGGAAAGATAACTGTCAAATTTTTGGAACTTATCTTGCGCTTTCTCCCAAGATTTCCCACAATTTTCTGCTAATTTTTCCATAGAATCCTTCACACCGTCTTTCAGCTTTTCAAATTTATCAACTACCCAGTCTTTTACCTTTCCTGCAGCTTCCTTAATATCATCCCAATGAGTAATGATTAATACAACACCTGCGGCAATTGCAGCAATCAAAAGTCCAGTCGGACTGAACAGTGCTCCAATTCCGCTCATGATTCCGCTAAGTCCGGTTTTAAGCATTTTCGCACCGGATATGAGAAGAGAAAATTTGTTTGTCCCCCCTGTCGCCCATTGCGCTATAGATAGGGCAAAATCAGCCACATTAAACAATGCTTTTATAGCCAATATTCCGGCCCCTATAGCAACAATTACTTTTCCGGATTTTGTATCAAGCAGACCGGATATGAGACCACTCAAAACTTCCCAAATCATAGAGAAAATCTGAGTGAAAATCTCGCCCCATGGAACCTCTGATAAAAGTTGTCCTATGTTATACCCTATCTGCACCCAGTCCATTTCCTGAACAAAGGCAAGAAGAAAATCTAAAATCCCCCTGATCCCATTTCCTATGGTTTCACCTGCCTGTTGCCAGTCTATAGAGTTCCATGCGTTTTGCAGACTTGACCCGAGAGCCGCTCCAAGAGTAGTCCAATCAGTAGTCATGATAAAATTATATAGTAAGTCGATTGCTCCATTTATGGCTGAGGTAAGGGAGCTAAACAGCGCCGTCAAAACTCCATCCCACGGTATTCCATTTATAAATGACGCAATGGACGTTCCGATTTCTCCCCATGGTATACTGTCAATGGCTGTTCTTATGGTGCTGAATGCATGTCTGACAGCTTCCCCAGCAATGCTGCCGAACTCCATAAATGCCGCCGGCAAGTCCCCAGCCCTAAGCGCATCCGCTGCCCTCTGGATAGCCCCTGGAAGAAAATTGAAGAACTCTACACCTTCGTCCTTCATCTTCTCTATAAAATCAAGCAGGCCGTTTCCGATCTCTTCCGCATACGGCTCCAGCGCCTGGTATAGGCTTTTCAGGGATGACCGCAAACCTTCCCAATTTATGGAATCCATAAAGCTGGCCAGAATGTTGAACAGCCGGGGGAGTCCCTGCTCTGACAGGCTCCAGCTTGCCAGGGGAAGGATAAATTCTGTGTAAAAATCAACCAGTGTTCCGCTTACAAAATCTGCAAACCGGATCATCGAGCTGGTCACATTTTCGATTGAAGTGAGCAGCGGCCTAAAATCAAGCGTTTTCGTCCATTCCACTGTGTAATCTGCCGCTTCCCGGACGTTGTGGACGATTACTGCGAATATATCTCGGATATTTTCCAGAATGTGCAGTCCGGTATTGTTATAGTTCCATGCTTCCCGGAACTTCCCCGCCAGGTTCCCAACGATCAGCCCGATATCGCCAATAATATGCAGCATATCCGCCAGCATAGCAATTGTAGCTTCCTGGTTCCAAACTTTTAAAAAGTCCCGGCCGATATCCTTTGCCAGCTTCCAGACTTCTTTCAAAGCATATTTCCAGGAATCCATGACGAATTTTCCTTCCCGGTTCCATGCTTCTTTCAGCGGGGCGAACAGCTTCTTAAACACGTCCTTAACCTTGTCGGCCAGCTCAACCATGGAATTTTCGACCGGAACGGTTGTGAACATATCCTCTGGCTTTAGTTCATCTTCTTCATCCTCATCCTTGTTGCTTTCCCACCTGCGAATCTCATCCAAACCAGACAAGTATTTATCCTGTTCTTTCGCTGCTTCCTTCTCTGCCTTCGCAGTCCCTTCCAGGCTCTCCCTGTAGTCCTGCTGCACTTTTATAGCCTTTTCAAAAGTTGTTTGACCAGTCAGTGCCGCAAAGAACATTCCTACCTTGGTTGCTGCTTCTGAAATCAGATCGATAAACCGGGACAGTATCGGCGCTACCACATTCAGGATCGGGGCAAAGGCCGTTGCGAGGCTATTTTTCAGTCTGGTCATGGATGACATCAGCATCGACATGCTGTCGTTTACCCTGTCAGAGTACATGACAAGGTTGTTGAGCCCTTCCTTCGCACCAGAAACAAGAGAATTTAGTGCGGCACTAATCCGGTTGAAGATTAAGGCTGACAACAACAGCTCCTTAATCCTCCGGCCAAAAGTGGAAAATGACGAATTTGTTTTGCTAGTTTCTTTTCTCAAGCGTGGCATGTGCTTTTGCGCCAGTGCTTTTATTTTTCCAGAAAGTGCGCCTACAACAGAAGTTGCTTTCTTGAGTGTGCCGGATATAACGCTTCCTAGTTTTTTAAATGCGCCAATTGCCGTTTTTTGAATGACATTCGTCACCTTATCAAATACAGAAGATAGTTTTTTTACCGTGTCTCTGAGTTTTGAATATTTCTTTTCAGCTCCGTCAGTTTCCCCGCTTGTTTTTTTTAATTTTTGGCTTTGCAAATCATATCTCTCGTTTAGAAGATCAAGGTCGTTTTCTGCGTATTTCAATTGTTTCTCTAGCTTTGCGAACTCCTCTGAATCACTTCCAAGAGTAAATGCCTTGCCAGTATCAACAAGGTCCTGCAATTCGCCTTGTGCATATCTTATCGTATTCCCGACCTCGTCCATTTTTTCGCTCAGGTTATCCCACGCAGCACCACTGTCTTTCCCTTCACGCTGCATTTGTTCCTGTTTATCGAAAAGTTTATTAAACTCCTGTTCAGCCTTTTTTATTTGATCTGCAATCTCTTTATATTCCTGAGTCGGTGTCTTAACATCTTTCAGCGCATCCATTTTAGACCGCAAAGAATCTACTTTATCCGCCGCCTTTACGATACGGTTCTCTATGGATGTAAGTTGAATTTTTGCTTTTTTTGTTTCAATTTCTGTATTTATCCTGACACTTCCATCATACTGCGCCATAAAAAAGACACCTCCACATAGCAGAGATGCCTAGTCTCTGT
>PXZU01000087.1_pt1 | contig 14265 bp, 25 predicted proteins | sample 2941351 | NCBI WGS metagenome assembly PXZU01 (sample SAMN08721892, study PRJNA434045) | Viral metagenome, whole genome shotgun sequencing project. | isolation source: viral particles isolated from 30 fecal samples collected over 86 days | host: Mus musculus | place: Germany: Kiel | collected 2017-06 | reverse complement strand
TTTACCGGACACTATCGCAGATTTGGTAGAGTATTCCAAAGGTAAATCGATAGTTCGGAAAGAACAGAAGCGGGAGGGTGTTGTGATGCGCAACGTTCAGAAGAACATCAGCTTCAAGGTCATCAACCCAGACTTCCTGCTCGCAGAAAAGGACTGATACATATGCCGAGACCCATCAACAACTTGGTCGGTTGGCGTTTTGGTCGGCTGACCATCATTGACCGGGTTGAGAACCCGGAGAACAGACAATCCAAATGGCTGTGCCGCTGTGACTGCGGTAACACCTGCGAAGTGTTCGGAACCAACCTGAAATCCGGCAGCAAGGTTTCCTGCGGAAAATGTGAAAAGGAAGATATGAACAAGGAGCAGATGCGGCAGACTTCGGTTAGCCTTGACCGACTCAGGAAGGACGCCGCAGACCCATATCAGAACCTTGCCAATGCAATCGTGGCCGTTGCCGCAGATGACTACCGCTTGGCTATGCGGGAAAGCAACGGTCAGCTCATGGATAGCTTGGAAAAGTTTTTCCATTCTGGCTGGTATAAGACGCTGACCAGTTTGAACCCGGATACTCTGCTGGCTAATTTGCGGAGAGAACACAACGGCTGTTTGGAAGCCGTGTATACCTAATTCACAATTCAACATCACAAGGAGGGTTCATTATGAATCTGAAAGAGTCGTTCCGCTATCAGAATTTCCTGGAGGGAATGATGTCGGAGGCGGGTAGCAATCTCGCCAGCCGCGAGCATTGCCTGACCACCATCAAACGGCACCTGCGCAGCAAGGCAAACCCGGATGCACAGGACATTCAGGAGGATGTGGATGTCGGTGAGTTCCATAAAAACGATGATGTCCTGAACTTTATGCTCCTGTTGGTCGATGAGCGTGACAAGCTGACAAATGCAATCGGCAGGGCTAAGGCGTCTATTGGGTTCGATATCGACGCCGCCGTGGAGACCAACAAGTTCCGCCAGACGTTGGCGAGCCGCGCAAAGATGATGCTTCGCTTTACCCCGTCCAAGCGAACTGAGCAGGGCCGTGACTACAAGTTCAATGTCGAGGGGAATCAGACCCAGTATTTCTATGACATTGAGGTTGAGACCACTGATGCGTTTGACCGTGACCAGGCCAAGGATGTGGTTCGTGAGATTATGTCCAAGGCCGATAAAGTGTCTGCGGAGATTGACGCCGCCCTCATCAACACGCAGGTTGAGTATGAGCCTCCCTTCAATGTGAACGATTCTTTCGACGATGTGATGGAAGAGTTCCTTGCGGCGAGGGAGAAATCCTCTACCTAATATAAAAGAAGGAGAATACATATGGCATTCGGAAAAAAGACCACCAGCACCACCAATGCGGACATCCTTGACCAGAAGCGCAATAAGCTGAACTCCTACAACCAGCAGTTCGAGCGTGCGGTCTCCCTCATCACGGACACCATCGACAACCTGGGCTTCATCAGCCAGGGCATCGACCAGACCATGAAGGAGATTGACGAGTACGAGAAGGAGCTGGCCACGACCAGGGAGGGGCTGGAGGCCGCCAAGGCCAAGAATGACCGGGTCATTGCCAATTTCCAGTCACTCTTGGCAGTGAACTAACCACAGCGCAGGGGTCTTTCGGCTCCCTGCTTCAGGCAGAAACGAGCTAAAGTAGTTTTGTGTTGACGCTGGACAGGGCGAATCTGTCACCGACAGAGATGCCGGTTTTTCACTTTGAGATATCGTCCTCCTGGATGCGTTAGTCTTCCTGGTGGTCGTTATGATAGAAGAAACAACATCAAATCCATTCCACCATTTGGGATGAGTAAGGGCGAAAATCGCTTCCAGAACCATAAGTTCAGCATACACACTACATTACTAACACCAGATGCTAACCATATCACTACACTGTGCGGCACATCAGTAAAGACAACACGACATCACACGCCGCCATTTGGCCTTAACAGGCACCATTCTGGTTCAGTGGGGAGATTCCCCATTGATATTTGTAATGCAAGTATGCTTACTTAGCAAAAGAAATTTAACCCTATCGACATAAAAGTATTGCGGTGAGTTTCTGCTTGAAGCAGAGAGCTGAAACAATCTTCAAAGTATTGGAGGTAAAACCATGGTCGTAGACAACAATGCTGTTGGTGATTATATCATCAAAGAAATTACGGCGAAGGAAGGCAGCTTACATCAACTCCATCATGACGCTATGGGGACTGAGTGCTTCATTGTGGACTTAGAGAAAGGTCAGCGGTCTTTATTGAGATACAAACCGGAGTACGACAACCGCTATCATCGGCTCCACACTTCAACGGTTTTGGGTATCAAGACCAGCGGCGGCGAGAACGATGTGGTTATTGAAACCTTGAATACCGTGTACCACCTGATACGCAACAACTTTGACGACACCTTCTCTGGCATCAATTCCTATACATACGAGGTCGCTAAGGAGACTGTCACCGGCTATCTCAATGAGCAGGACGATTCCTATTTTGAGAAGTATGGCATCACAAAGGAAGCTGCATTGGAAAACGATGACCTGATTTCCCAATGTGCGTTCCTACATCACAGTTTAATCAAGGAAGCGGGGCTTGACTATGCGTGGGCTTGCGACTTTGCTTGCTCACATGGCCTGTCAAATACCATGGCTTTTGCCCAAGCAGATTAAGGAGGGCGTTATGAGTAACAAGAAGGATTCTCTCGGCGACCGCATGAAGAGGTATGAGGGTGTGTCGCGCAACTTCCTTGCCCGCAGAGTGCCAGTCATTATCCGGCTCGATGGAAAGGCATTCCACACTTTCACAAAGGGTATGAGGAAACCGTTTGACCGCATCCTGATGAACGCCATGCAGGACACAATGCAGTATCTTTGCAAGAATATCCAGGGCTGTGTGTTTGGATACACACAATCTGATGAGATTACCCTGGTTCTTATCGACTACACCACTATTAAGACAGACGCATGGTTCGGCTACAATGTCCAGAAGATGACCAGTATTGCCGCATCAATGGCTACACTCGCATTCAACTCCTGTTTTATCGACGGTGCCAATGCAGCACTCCAGTATTATGATATGGAGTCAAACGTCGAGGCGGCGCTTGAGTTTGATTATTCTGTCTACGAGCGTAGGTTTGGTCAGGCGCTTTTTGACTCCAGGGCTTTCTCCATCCCGGAGGATGAAGTTTGCAACTGCTTGATTTGGCGTCAACAGGATGCCACAAGAAACAGTATTGAGGCTGTTGGTCAGGCGAACTTCAGCCACAAAGAATTGCAGGGGAAAAGCTGCAACGATATCCAGGAAATGCTGTGGAGTAAGCGCAGCATCAACTGGAATGACTTCCCTGTGGATTGCAAGCGTGGTGCGTGCTGCTATCGGAAGTGTAGTGAGGTTCAGATGCAAGACCCACGGGATACCAGTAAAACTATCACGGTCGCTCGGCGTGGTTGGGTCATTGACAGGGAACCTCCTATCTTTACACAAGATAGAAACTACATTGAGGGGTGGCTGTAATGCAGTTTTACATTTCTGATTGGCACTATGGCCATAAGAACTGCTTGGCGTTTGACAACCGACCATTCACATCTATTGAGCAGATGAATCAAGCGTTGATTGAGCGCTGGAACAGCGTGGTTAAACCGGGTGACACAGTGTATGTGCTTGGCGATATGTTCTGGTGTAACGCCGATGTGGCAATCCAAGTTCTGGACTCGCTGGCGGGTCAGATTTTTCTGGTTAAAGGGAACCACGACCGCTGCCATACCAAGAAGCTCACGGATAAGTTCGTAAAAGTTGCGGACTACATGGAGATTGAGGATGCGGGACGCAACGTAGTTCTTTGCCACTATCCAATCCCCTGTTTCAAGAATCACTTCTATGGTTGGTATCACCTGTACGGCCACGTCCACAACTCGTTTGAGTTCAACATGATGGAACATGACAAGTTTCTGATGTCGGAACTCTATACACGGCCATGTCAGATGTTCAATGTTGGTGCCATGATGCCCTGGATGGACTACACTCCGAGAACGCTTGATGAGATTATCGCCGCGTGTAAATAAAACTTGTTGACAAAAATGGGAAGGCTGAAGGCGTTGTAGCACAAGACATCAAGCCCCATTTGATGCCAGCCTTTATTGCTCTACTATTACAAAACAAGGACGGTGACACCGATGATATATCTTGATAATGCCGCAACCACAAGGATTGCGCCGGAGGTGCTTGAGGCGATGATGCCATATCTCACCACTGAGTATGGGAACGCAGGCACTCTATACAGTTTTGGCCGTTCTGCCGCCGATGCTATACAGAAAGCTCGGGCGCAGGTGGCAACGCTATTTGGCTGTACGCCAGACCATGTGATTTTTACATCTGGCGGCAGCGAGGGTAACAATACAGTTTTTAAGGGGCTTCGGCACAAGTTCGCAGAGCAAGGCAAGAAGCACCTGATTGTTTCAGCGATTGAACACGATTCCGTCTTGCGGGCCGCAGAAAGCCTGACCAAAGACGGATTTTATATTACATATATCAAGCCCGGTTCTGACGGACGCATCTCCCCTAAAGCGGTGGAAGCAGCGATTCACGAGGATACCGGGCTTGTTTCTGTTATGTTCGTCAACAACGAGACCGGCGCTGTCAATGATATCAACGAGATAGGCCGTATTTGCAGGCAGCATGAGGTCATGTTCCACACTGACTGTGTGCAGGCGGCTGGTCAGTACGAGTTGTCAGTCCATAAGAATGACGTTGATTTTGCGACCGTATCCTCCCACAAGATTCACGGCCCTAAAGGGGTCGGCGCTTTGTATGCGAGAGACAAAGAGTTCCTTCCGCTTGTTTGTGGTGGAGCGGAGCAGGAGTTTGGTCTGCGTGGTGGAACTGAAAATGTGCCTGGAATTGTAGGCTTCGGTGCGGCGACAAATATCGCTGTAGAGGAGATGCACGATGACCTGATTAGTGTGTCTATGCTAAAACAACGCTTCTATATGGCTCTGTTGGACGCATTTAGACGTCTTGACCTTCCAACGGATTGCATCCATGTAAACGGTCACCCAGTTATTGAGCCGGGCAAAACCTTGAATTTGCGACTTGATGGCGTAGATGCACAGACACTTCTGCTCATGCTGGATGCGAATGGTGTCTGTGTTTCCGCTGGGTCTGCTTGCCGCAGCCATGAAGCCGAGCCGAGCCATGTGCTGACAGCTATGGGTCTAACTCCAAATGAAGCGAGGAGTTCTGTTCGGGTTTCCTTCTCAAAGTACAATACAACTGATGAGGTGGTGTGTGCTGCACAGAGTTTTGCTTCGTGCGTTGCCACTGCCTTGGAACTCATATAAGGAGTAAACACCTATACATACAATTTGAAAGGTGTGATTCCGTATGAACGAACCAATGCCCAGGATATACACATACGCAATGGCGATTGCTACGCTCGCAATCGAACATGGCGACGAAGATGACAAACTCCTCAACGAGAAGTTTGAAGCGCTCAAAAGGGTGTACGGGGCTGTGGAGTATTACGCAAAAGAGGGTTTCGTGGAGCGGCTTGTTGACACGATTATGGAGAAGAAAGCCAAGATGATTCTTGGTGCCACATCTGTCAAGGACGTGCGAGAGATTGCCGGTCTGCCGAAGCCACAGTATGACGGAAACAAGTGGTATGTTTCCACAAACTCTGTTCCAGAGGAGGAAATGGTGCTGTGGTCAATGACATCTTTGAAAGCACCACTGGCCTACGAAGCCGCAAAGCGATACGAAGAGCTGTTTGAACAGTTCTATGGTGTAAGCGTGGACGAGATAATGAGTGGAGGTCTGCACAATGATTGATGTTGGAGGCCCGCAGCTTTTTGCCTGCGATGAATGCCCAATTATTTGCCAGCTCGACTATCGGCTCAAAATTGCCGAAGAGCACCCAGAGTACGGCGATTTTCAGTTTGACTATTGTGGATGTGATAAGGTCTATGACGAGTTCTGGCAGTGTGGATACTGCGAGGATGCTTGGGTTGACCCGCCAAAGCAGCCAAAGAAAGGCAAGCACAAGACTGGCCGTGCGTATCGGCGCCAGATGAGGGTTCAAAAGCTCAACCGGCAAATGAACATTGCGCATCATGGTGGCGGAAATACGATGTTCATGGGTTTTGGTTTGGATAAGCGAGGTCTGCCAGCGAGTAATGTCTGGGGATTGTGGATGCTTGGGATTGACGACGACGATGTGCCAAGAGTTTATGTCAAAAGGCCAAAGTCATCGAAGAGCAGAAAGTTCTACAAAAACCACTCAAATCGAATCCTCAGACGGAAGTGCATCGTACTCCCGAAAGGGAACCAGTATCATAAGTATTTTGAATATTGGTGGACACTTCTTTGAGGATTGAACTATTTGACGCCTATGGCGTCCTACATATCGGTCATGCCGAGTTCCTGTTCGATGTTGAAGACCTTGCTTTGATAGAGAGCCGCAGTTGGTATCAGGACAAGGACGGTTACTTGGTGAGCAGTTACTTCTTCAACGGTAGACGACGGTTTGTCCGTTTCCACAGGATTGTGATACAGGCCAAGGAAGGTCAGTTCGTAGACCACATCAACAAAAACCGTGCTGATAACCGAAAGCAGAATCTGCGGTGTTGCAACCGTGCCGAGAATGATAGAAACCGCAGGCCGTATTCCACCAACAAATCTGGCGTATCTGGCGTATACTTCGATAAACAGCGTGGTCGGTGGACTGCGAGTATCTCATATAACAAGAAGCGCCTGTTTATTGGACGCTTCGCTAACAAAGAAGACGCTATCCGAGCTCGGCTCGAAAAAGAGTCCGAGCTGTTCAAAGAGTTTGCCCCACAGCGGGCGTTAATGGAGGAGATGGCTTATGGATAACGCAATCAAGGAGTTCAAGGGGGATAATGCTTTTCTTAGCAATTTCTATGTAGCCCCTGTTATTTACGAGGGTATTCGTTTTGAGAATAGTGAGGCGGCGTTCCAGGCTGCTAAATGCCCAGAGCGGATGCGTGAGTTCTGCGGGTTGAGTCCGCAGGCTGCAAAACGTCTTGGCCGCCGTGTCGAAATGCGACCGGACTGGGAGACCGTCAAATACGATGTGATGTATCAGGTCTGCATGGCAAAGTTTACGCAGAACCCTGACCTGCTCGAAAAGCTCCTTGCCACAGGCGACGCGGAGCTTGTGGAAGGTAACACTTGGGGAGACAAGGTATGGGGTGTCTGTGATGGTATTGGAGAAAACAACCTTGGTAAGACACTGATGCGTATCAGAAGTGAACAAAAAATGAGCAGTCTGAACGGTAAAAGGGTCAGGGTAGTAGACAATGGAAAAATACGCTATGGTATTATTATAAGTTCTTTGACAAAAGAAGAAACTGATAAATGCTCAATGTTTGGACAACTTATTAAGGCAAAAATGGATGATACGGAACAGGACGAAGAGTTCACATATGGCTGGAGTATAGTGTAATATGGTAACTTTACTGCTCGAAATCATCAACCCTAATAGCAACAATGTTGGTTTTTACAACCCGGCAATAGATGGAACAAAAGCATATCCAAGAACAGTAAAGGGCGTAAAAGCAGCGATAAAAAAGATGAAAAAAATCGCGCTATCAATGGAGTTTGCTGTGGATTTTCGGATTGCTTGTTATCATGGACAAAAACAGTATTGGAATAACAGACCTCTGATAGGATACATCTCTAAAGAAGTCATTTTGAGTGACTTCTAATCTGGTAGTGTAGCTTAATTGGTTAGAGCTGCGGGCGCAAGGTGTCGAGGAGTGACTCTCCTTCTTGGAAGGTACAGCCAAGACCTGTGTAAGTGGAGTGTTTCGTCAACATCCCGTGTAGGTTCGAGTCCTACCGCTACCATTTTATAAAAAGTTAATTGGGTGGTGAAATAATGCGGTTGATTGACGCAGATAAATTGAAATGTGATATGGTCGAGAAAGTATTCGACGGAGATGGTGAGTATAAGGTGTTTGGTTACAGCGTTTCTCAAATCAAGTCAGCACCAACCGTATTACACGGCAATGTTATCCCATGCGGGCAATGGATAGACGGCAATCCAATCTGCCCATTGTGCGGCATGGACAAGTTTTCTGGCCTCGATGCAGACATTTTTGCTGATTGGCAACCTCCGTACTGTCCACAATGCGGTGCAAGAATGGGCACGAAACTGGAGGTCTCGATATGAAACAGAAAATCCTTAACATCATCAAGTCTCACAACTTGATGATTGATGCCATCAATAATGCCGACATGACCTGCAACCTGTTCAGGGGTATGGAGGTCTGGCACAAAGTCGCCTGCGAAGGAGCTGATATCGTCAGCGCTGCAAGGGCTATCGGCATTGGTGCAGTAGTCAATATGCAATCAGGGATAATTACCACGATTGGAGACCCTGTACCCATCGCTGATATGCCGCTGAAACATGGCCAGTGGATTCCCGTTGACGAAAAAGAAGATGCCTTCGACTGCTCTGAGTGCGATGCGATGGTGAAGCGGAGGTATAATTTCTGCCCAAAGTGTGGGGCTAAGATGGACTTGAAAAACTAATTTGGTGGTGATTTTGCTATGAGATTTAGAATTGGCACAAACGTATGCGTCACAAACGTGTATAGTGGTGGCAATTTTGAAAATGGTGACATCGTAACGATTGCTCAAATCGGCAACGAAGATGAGCCAAATTGTTACGGCGCAATTTCGCCTTGGGATGGATTGATGTGGTATCTGTACGACGATGAAGTTGAAGCTGCCACAAACGCAGACCACATTCGTTCAATGAGCGATGATGAATTAGCCAAGTTTTTATATTCTGTGGAGTTCAGACGCTCTATAGCAGGTGGTGGTGCAAAATGGGGCGATATAAGTGACTGCCGACATTGGCTCCAAGAGACAATAAAAGATTGGTTTTGTATTGAGCAGGAGGCAGAAGATGGATTACAAAGAATTGATTGAATCTCTGAAAGGATATACATATTGGCTGGGAGCTTCTGGCAGAGAAAGCCGCGATATCCATCCGCCTATTTGCGATGAAGCTGCCATTGCCATAGAAACCCTTCTGCTGGAGAGGGATGCTGCGATAAGTGACATACCTAAAGAGTGTATGTTTGTAGTCATAGAGGGGAACTGAAGGTGCGTCAACCATGCCACGACTGCTGGTACAAAAATGGGCCTGCTGAAAACTGGCAATGGCGCGGCCCACGAACATAAACGAAACATTGGCGGTGAAAAAATGCAAATGTTTTTGTCTGATAAGGAATATTTTTCTGTTAAGGAATACGCAGATGCCATTATGGAATATGCAACTGAAAATGCTGAAAAGCATATCTGGATTCATGCGTATGCGACAGATGAAGACAGGATTCATATGGTAAATGCAATCGGTGGGTTTGTTCCGTATAAACCGTACAACAGCAGACAGATATGCGATGGTATCGAATACCTTAGTGGATATTTGTCATTGTAAAAAGAATTTTGGTGGTGATTGTAATGTGTAAAAAGAGGTTTTCTGGAGATGGATTCGTATATGACGAAACCGAAACCTACGTTTCACCTACGGATGATGATTACGAATCCTGTAAGAGTGAACAGGAGGCTCTGACAGACCCGTTGTCCGATGACTACTGCAAATATGACAACGAATAAAACAGAACTTTGATAGCGGGGTATAAAGAATGAGCGAGATTGCAAATAGGTATAACAAAGCATATACAGCAATGTGCAAATATCGGGATGCACCGCGCAGAGGCTGGGCAGAACCAAATGGTCGAAAGACGGCCGATAATCAAACGATTGAGGTGCGCCGGGACGAAGTGGTGGAACTGGCCAGGAGGCTTAGCTCACAAGAGTATGCTAACGCCTGCCTTCTATATGAAGTCATGGAGTTGAGCAATTACATGGGTCAGCTTGCGGTTGGCGAACCAAATGGTGCAGAGTGTGAAAACTGTTACAATAGATATCTTCCAAGTTGGCTTGACGGTAAATGCCCATACTGTTCGGCACATACGAAAGCAGAAGAAAGGGTGCGGAAGATTTTGAAAGAAGCGGAAGAAACGAGGAGTTCTTGCATTAACGGGGATAAAACTTAGCTTCGGTGGTGAAAAAATGGAGCGCAATAAATGGAGCGGATGTAGCTGGTGCAAAGAATATGGCAGCATACCACTTAGGGGGTTTACGATACATGGATGCACAAGTATAACCGTGAGGTACTGCCCAGTCTGCGGAATGCCACTTACAAAAGATGCGTGGGCAGAACTTGAACACAAGGTGGGCGATATCATATGTTCCGAGTAATTATTGCTGGTGGTCGGGATTTTAATGACTACGCTTTACTGTCCGATACGATGGACTGTCTTCTGCTCAATATCAAGGAAGACATAACGGTAGTGTGTGGACAGGCTCGTGGGGCCGATACGCTTGGAGAGCAGTATGCCAAAGAGCATGGTTATGCTGTAAGCTACTTTCCGGCTGATTGGGATAGGTATGGTAAATCCGCAGGCTATATCCGCAATACAGAGATGGCCAAAAACGCTGATGCCCTGGTCGCATTTTGGAATGGTCAAAGTCGTGGTACAATGCACATGATTGAGATTGCCAAAAGACAGGGTTTGAGAGTACGCATAAAGCGGTACGATAGAAAGTGAGGCTTCACATGGATTGTCCATTCAAACAGCAGCTCGCAGAGGGTTCAATGGTTTGTGACTATGGTGGGATTCGTCACGAGCCAGGCATAGAACAATGCCCGACCGAAATCTTTAACCGGTGCCAAAGCGATGACATAGACCAAGCATAGGCGATGTACTGTCGTTAATACATACAGATGCTCCACAAAAACATAAACTTTGATATTGTGTAACATGAAAGGGCTGCATCCGTGCGGCCCTTTCTGTACATATACGCCCAAATTTGGCCAGTCGCCTTGAAGATTTGCCGTGGTACATACAACTCCATAGCAGCTTTTCGCCAAAGGCAGAAGTAAAAATTCGGAACTACGCTCTCCGAGTCCAGCAGCCCGCTAACGCGGGCAAGACTTTTTTTCTCACTCGCATTGCTGAGGCAATGCTTCGTGAGTGCTGGACTCGGGAGCGACGCTATGCACATCGGCGGCTCACTCAACCTACAGCCGCTTCGATGCGGAAGGCGACTGGCCTGTTTGTATAAAAATTTCTGGAGGTGTATAATGTGGGAAGAATAATTCGCAGTATTCGGGTCGGGCAAAGAGCGAGCTTTGAAAAGGCGAGAAAAAACTTTGGTGACCTGGCAAAAATCGAGGATGCCGAGATTTACTGGGGTAACGGTACAATCGCAGTTGTCGCCTCCAAGGAGTGGTGTGATTATTTGGGCGGGATAACGGATGTGCGCCCAGAACCGCAGGGCGATGACACCACATTCGAGTTCGATGAACAAGAGTTCATGCGATTTATTGGGCAGGAGGTGCGGACATGAACAGAGCAGAGAGACGCCATCCGCCAAAGGCTGGGCAAGTCCGCCAAATCCTGGACGACCTGAACAAAATAGAGAAAATCAAACAGGCCATGAATGACAGTTGGCCGTTCCGGCCTGGGGACAAGGTGATGCTCAACATGGATGCCATCACCAGCAGAAAGGGATATGACCAGAAACTCCCCGCATATAAAGCGTTCTGTGAGAGCAATACGGGCCAGGTCTTCACGGTTGAGTATGTCGAGGGTATGCACCCCAGCGTGGTATGCCTTGCCGAGGATGAGTCAACACCCAAGTGGCTGTTCTGGGTTGGAGACTTAAAGGCGGTATAAAACTGGGATTTGATTAAAAGTATGGAGGCGAGAGCATGACAATCGAACAAATCAAAGAGATGGTGAACGGCCCCGAGTACGATTTTCTCAGAACCAATCCCCATCTCCAGAACAGAATCATTTTCTTGACGCTGGGCGGCAGTTACTCCTATGGAACCAACGTGGAAACCTCCGACGTTGATGTCCGAGGATGTGCCCTGAACCGTCCATCCGATTTGCTCGGCCTCACAAACTTCGAGCAGGTCGTAAACACACAGACCGACACTACGGTTTATGCGTTCAACAAGCTCATCACGCTACTTCTCAACTGCAACCCAAACACAATCGAGATGTTGGGCTGCAAACCGGAGCACTATTTCCTGCTTACGGATGTTGGCCAGGAAATGATTGAAAACAGGAAACTGTTTATGTCCCGGCGTGCTGTTCATTCCTTTGGTGGCTATGCCTCTCAACAACTCCGGCGGCTTGAGAATGCCCTGGCCAGGGATAAGATGGCACAGGCTATGAAGGAGGAACACATCCGGCGCTCCATGGAAGGTGCTGTTAAGTCTTTCTCCGACCGATACACCTCTTTTGACAAGGGTAGCTTCGTCCTTTATACGGCGGAAAGCCAGCGTGAAGACCTCGACCGTGAGATTTTTGCGGACATCCACCTCGACAAATTCCCAGTTCGGGAGTTCAACAGCATGATGAACGACCTGACCAATGTGCTGGGAAACTACGAGAAGTTGAACCACAGAAACCATAAGAAGGATGATAACCATCTCAACAAGCACGCCATGCACCTTATCCGTCTGTATCTGATGTGCCTGGACATCCTGGAGAAGGGCGATATCATCACCTACCGGGAAGCCGACCACGACCTGCTTATGAGCATCCGCCGTGGCGACTATCAGCGTGAAGACGGAACGTACATGGACGAGTTTTTCGAGATGGTCAACGACTTCGAGCGGAGGCTGGACTATGCAAAGAACAACACGAGCCTCCCTGACAACCCCGATATGAAACGAGTCGAGGAGTTCGTCATGGAGGTAAACAGGAGGGCTCTGAATGAGTAGAATCACAATTCCAGATGGGGCCAGGGAAATCATTGACACGCTGACCTCTGCTGGTTTTGAAGCGTATGTGGTAGGTGGCTGTGTCCGCGACAGCCTACTGGGCCTGGAGCCTCACGATTGGGACATTTGCACATCTGCATTACCATCAGATGTTATGTCGATTTTTTCAGAAAAGAGAATTATTGGCACGGGAATGAAGCATGGCACTGTTACAATTCTTACAGATAGTGGCGGATACGAGGTCACGACTTTCCGCATTGACGGTGATTATTCAGACCATCGGCGACCAGACAGTGTGACCTTCACGACCAGCCTGGATGAGGATTTGTCACGCAGAGACTTTACCATCAACGCTATGGCCTACAACGATGCGGTCGGCCTAATTGACCCGTTCGGCGGTATATATTCTTTATGCAACCGAGAAATCTCATGCGTTGGCAGTCCTGCTCACAGATTTGAGGAAGATGCACTTCGCATCATGCGGGCTCTCCGTTTTGCATCCACATACGGGTTCTGTATCGAAGATAGAACGGCAAAAGCGATTCATCTGTTCGCTCCAAGCCTGAATAATATTGCTGTGGAACGTATCCAGTCTGAGCTATGTAAGCTCTTGCTGGGTGACGGAGCGCTTAACATCCTCTTGGATTACAGTGACGTGATTGCCACCATTATTCCAGAGATAGAACCTTGTATCGGGTTCGACCAAAACAACCGTTACCATGAGTACACAGTGTATGACCACATTGCTTATGCGGTTGCAAACTACAAGGGTAAAGACATCTCTGTCAAAGTTGCTCTTCTTTTGCACGATATTGGGAAACCTCTATGCTACACGGAGGATATAAACGGAGGCCATTTCCATGGACACGCTGTTCCAAGCCGTGATATTGCGGAAGCCGTTATGAATCGTCTGCGTTTTGACAACAGGACTAAAGCCGAGGTTTTAGAGCTGGTCTTGTACCATGACGCAGTGATTGAGCCGACGCCAAAGACCGTGAGACGGTGGCTGAATAAGATTGGCAAACATCGGTTTTCACAGTTGCTTAAAGTCCGAATGGCGGATATCCTGGCTCACTCCAAGAGAACGCAGCAGTCACGCATCGAACGCTGTAATGCACTCAAGTCCCTTATCGCAGAGGTTCTGGAAGCAGAACAATGTTTCTCACTGAAAGACCTTGCCATCCACGGCAATGATGTGCTGTCGCTCGGTGTTCCAGAAGGGAAAATTGTAGGGGATATTCTCCGGCATATCCCGGACATGGTAATCAACGGTGATGTCCCAAATGAAATCGAAGAGCAGATAGATATCGCCATGCAGTATTTGACGGAGCATCAACATGAGTGGAAGGAATGAGCCTAAGTACCCAAAAAGCGAACGTGTATGGGTGGGGTACTATAACCAGGCCCATGAGTTAAAGTTCATCATCACCAGCAAGGAGTTAAG
>PXZU01000086.1_pt1 | contig 14434 bp, 19 predicted proteins | sample 2941351 | NCBI WGS metagenome assembly PXZU01 (sample SAMN08721892, study PRJNA434045) | Viral metagenome, whole genome shotgun sequencing project. | isolation source: viral particles isolated from 30 fecal samples collected over 86 days | host: Mus musculus | place: Germany: Kiel | collected 2017-06 | reverse complement strand
CTCTCGTGCCGACCAAATCGAATATCGGACAGCATCGGCAACCTATTGAAAGCCCGTTAATTTACTGATTAACGGGCTTTTTTGTTGTTTTCAGTCGCCGGATTGAATCGGTAAGATAGGGTTATAACCGGATTTTTTAGCTACACGTTTAGCTATACGGTCCAGCGTGTAGCTAAAGCCGTATAGCTACGACCAAGCATATAGCTACCGATGAGTAAAAAAACATGGCACGAAAAACCACCCCACTAACCATTACGGAGATCAAAAACGCACGACCAGGGGAAAAGGAATACACCCTGCAGGATGGCGGAGGATTATTTCTTCTGGTGAAGCCCTCCGGATCAAAAATATGGCGTTTTACGTACTACCGCCCGGCAGATAAAAAACGGACTATTATCAGCCTTGGATCGCTAAATGATGTTTCCCTGTCTGATGCCAGAGAGCGACGGAATGAATACAGGTCACTCATAGCAAAGGGAATTGACCCACAGGACCATGAACGCCGGAAACGTGAAGCAGAGAGCCGGAAAAAGGGCAACACGTTCGAAAAAGTTGCCTCGGACTGGTACGAGATGAAAAAAGGCCAGAATCTGGCTTACAACACGATTAAGGATATCTGGCGATCCCTGGAAAAATACGTATTCCCGTACATCGGAAACACGCCAATAGATACCCTCACCGCTCGCCGCTTTGTTGAGATACTCACCCCCATTAAAGCACGCGGCAACCTGGAAACTCTGAAACGCGTTTTGCAGCGCATCAATGAAGTGATGGATTTTGCCGCCAACAGTGGGCTGATTGACATCAACACCGCCGCGAACGTCCGCAAGGCATTCCCCTCACCCACCAAAAAGCACATGCCAACCATCCGACCGGAACAGCTACCGCAGCTAATGCACGATTTATCGGTCGCCAGCATAGAACGGCAAACCAGATTGCTGATTGAGTGGCAACTGCTGACCGTAGCACGCCCAGCCGAAGCAGCCGCCGCACGCTGGGAAGAAATAGATCTCGATGCCGAAACCTGGACGATTCCAGCCGGACGCATGAAGATGCGCCGTGACCATGTGATCCCACTTTGCGGTCAGGCTATGGCTGTACTGGAAACCATGAAGCCAATCAGCGCACACAGGGAACACGTTTTTCCCAGCCTTAAAAATCCGATGCTGCCAATGAGCAGCCAGACCGCTAACGCTGCATTACGCCGGATGGGTTACGCTGGTGTGCTGGTGTCTCACGGATTACGCGCCATATTCAGCACAGCAGCGAACGAGGAAGGATTCGAGCCGGACGTAATCGAGGCCGCACTCGCACACGTGGACACGAACGAGGTAAGGCGGGCATATAACAGAAGTAACTACCTGGAAAAGCGCGTGGTGCTTATGCGCTGGTGGGGGGAATTTGTAGAGGCCGCAGCTACCGGAGTGACCATAGCCAGTGGTAAAAGGGGTATCCGTGCCGTGTAACTGTACAAAAAACCAGTAAAAGCGATGCAAACCATGCTAAACCATCGTATAATCGCCACAACCCACCCAATACAGAGAGGAGTCACCCAAATCATGAAATTCAAGGAGCTATCCAGGTGTTTTTCAATGAAAAGGTATCCCCTGCTTGCGGCGAAGGGCTGCAACTGGCGTTAATGGCAAATCGTGAATTCTGGTCAACATACGATCCGGAAGACAAATCAACAGCCCCCACAAAACACGAGGTAGTCAGTTTTTTACGCTCGCGTGGCGCATCGAAAAATCTGGCTGAAAGCATCGACAAGGTGCTGAGGCCCACCAGCCTTAAATGTGGTGGGCGACCTAAGAAGTGGAAACGGTAATCACAATAGCGGCCCCTTGCGGTCGCTATTTTTTTGCAAAAAGAAAGCGTAATCAATGAGATAAAAAACAGTGAGTACCGTTTTAAAACGGTGAGTACTGTTTTTCCCGCCCTGCCCTGTTTTACCGTATTTATCACCGGAATACGCCGGATTAACGAGGTAAAACACGATGGAAGTAATCAGAAAAATTCTTACCCGTCAGGAAGTAAAAAATATTCTGCGCATCAAGGCAGACAGTTCGCTACAGGACATGATCAACGCCGGAAAATTCCCGAAAGGCTTCAAAATCGGTCTGCGCCGTGTTGGCTGGTATGAAGATGAAGTGCTGGCCTGGCTGAAAGAGCGCGAGGAAGAAGCGCGCGGAACGGCTGCGTAATGGTGTGAGGCGTAACGCGATGAACATAACAAAAAGCGCCCCGTTGCCGGAGCGCCCTTGCGAACAATTAACCTGCTGCGAAAAAAATGGATCAGTGCAGGGGAATTATATCAACCGTGTGGCGAAGCGCCACAATTGCCGGATAACAGGCAAAACAAAGGCCACCCGCTACGGTGGCCCCTCGACACAAGCTACACGTTATCCCCAACGCATGAGCATAGCCAACAATGCCACATTTGCGGCTGGTGGGCAATGTGATCAGTGTGCTGGCTTGCTGGTGGGCTATTCCTGCTCTTTAGTATCGCCATGCTGCGATGTTTTCCAGGCATGCGATCCCATTTTTGTGCGCCTGTACTCTTTAAGGAATTTCTCAAGAGCAAACGAACAAGGTGCGAATCTTTCCTGTTCTTGTTCGCTTACCGCATTTTTGCGTTGTTTTTTCCTGGATGAGGATAATTTCTTTAATGATTTGTCAGTCATCGTATATACCTGTAACCCTGTGCGCCACAGTTCATCACTCCACGGCGCTAGTGATGGTTACTCCTGCTCTTTGGCCTTGCGACGCTGGCGGCGTTTGATCTCGCCGCGCATGGCTGCACTTATAAACTGCCCTGTACTTTCGCCTTCTTCTTTCACGTTTTCCATGCCTTCAATAATTTCATGGGCAATACGTGCAGTTACAGATTGTGATTTTGCATTCTTTGGACCTGTTGCCATGTCTAACTCCTTATGTTGTTGGTGTAAGACAATATACACGAAAAAAAATTATTTTGAAGGCTTGACGTGTAAGACACTTGTATTTTACATTGTGTCTTACACCTTGTTAATGCAAGGCACAGAAACGACGAAACCCCGCACTGTAGGAGCAGTAACGGGGCTTCTAACCACCAACGATAGCAGAAGTATCGAGGTAGCTATGAGAAATCATACCACACACCCGCAAGGGCGGGACTCGCACAACCTGAATAAAGCGGGTATGAAAAACCTGTTGATCGCCACTGCCAGCCAGGGCTATGATTTACCCGCACCAGCAAAATCTGGTGCCGGGATTGGCGTCCTGGTATTTAACGAAGCGCACAACACGCGCCCTGCGTGTTTTTTTGTGCCGGATAGTCACACCTTATCAATGGTGGGCTGTATGGGGGCGGAGCAATCCGCGCCGGGTTCTTCGTTAACCGGTTACGCCAACCCTGTACAGTCCACCGCCAGCGAAATTGGCGTTTCCTGCGGTGGGTTTATTAAACCTAACGAAGAGGCTGCCAACATGGCTACTACCCCTACCCTTGTACATTCTCAAACTGCCTTTATCTGGCGCTTTATCATCTTTGGCGCGTCAGAGTCCCAAATCATCCACGTCACCGCCTGGACGGAACGCGAAGCGCGTAACCATTGCCCGTCAGGTTGTGTCGCTGTATTCGCCGCCCGTATTCGCCAGGGGGTGCACCATGTGCAATAACACCCGTCCGGACGCAGCCGCCGAAGCTATAAAAACACTGATTGATGCGCTGATTGATATTTCTGTTATCGCAGACAAGGCGCATAAGTACGCCACCAGCGAAACAGAATATGCCGGGGCTTTCGTTCCTCACTCACTGGCTGTTATGCAACTTAGTGCTGATATGGCGCTGAATGAGGCTAAAGCAATCCTGATTGCTGATTGTGAAAATGGGGGGGGTTATGCGTGATGATCGTTTTAATGCCCTGAAACAGGAATTTGATGGCGTATCGGATGATGCGGGTGATGCGTTGCTGGTTGTTAATGACCTGATAAAGGCCGCATGTTTTTTAATTGGAACCACTGAGCATTCAGGAACAGGCAGCGATATTCTCGTTATTGCGTCGGACTATGCTGAATATGTGGCAGAGGCACGTTACAGAAGAAAATTCCCGGAAGATGTAAGCCATGTGTGATATTTACAATGACACAGTAGACCGTGCATACCGTGCTCTTGCTTACAGTGAAAACATGCTTGAAATATTGCGCTTATGGCTTGAAACGCTTGGCGATAATGAAAGAGATAAACGCAACAGCAATATTGCGACGGCGTTAATAACGCTTCTTGAGCCGGTAATAATGGAACTACAAGAAATAGACCTTTTGCACGACAGATATAAAGAACAACACACCGGGAAATAAAAACCATGAAACAGAAAATTTCTGGCTTTACTGCCAGCGGCCCCGCTCGGCCTGAAATCCGCCCCGGCGATATTTTCAAAGATAAATATGGTGGACGAATAACGATAAAAACCGTTGACGATTTTCGCGTGACTTATATTCGCGAAGGTTATGCGCATCCCTGCGTGTCGTCACATATGCGTTTTGAGAGTGAATTCACCCTGGTAAGCAAAGCACCACCAGCGAACTTAAGCGACATCGACAGAATCATGCGCGTTACAGGTATGGAACGCATTAAGGCAGTACGTGAAATTATTCGTGAACGGGGAAAAGCAAAATGAAACTGGCACCGAACGTAAAACTGTTACCGAAAGATAAAGGCGAGGATGCAGTGATTTTTGCGGGGGATGACGCATACAGCCACGCAGAGCATTACATGCAGGGCGGAGAAGCCAGAAAGCGCGGCGACAAAATACCACCTGTTTATCTCGGACGGCGTGACCTGGGTAATCTGGAAAACCTGCGTATTGTGGATGAGGGTCGGTCACGCGCCATCGTCAGACGTGCCGGAAAACTGGATGACAAACTGGCGCTACAGATTGAAACCCTGCTGGCAGTGGCTGGTGTTAAGGAAGCCTGTTTTTGTGACGAGAACGGCGATTTACTGGAGGACTGGACACCACAGCTTGCCCGACTGAAAGACGAATACGAGCGCGGGGAAAGTCTGGTGTTGCCCTTAAAGAAAAAAATCACAGAAAACCAGGGCGATGATGAATTAAAGCCCCGCGTTGAAAGCCGCGCCGATGGTGTTTTCTGGGTAACGCCAAAAGTTGACAAGCAGTCAGGCGAAATTATCCGGCCTGAGACGTGGTTATGTTCCCCGCTTGAACTACTGGGAACGGGGACAATCGGCAAAGAGCATTACCGCGTGATGCGCTGGAAGAAACCCGCAAACCATGAAGTCATCACAATGGCGGTTCCGTGCGGGGGCATTGGCGACCGTGACGGCTGGCGGTTGCTGAAAGACCACGGCCTGAACGTGACAACCAACGGCAAATACAGGGCTATCCTGGCTGACTGGATGCAGTTAAGCGGAAACCATGAGGAATGGCAGTTAAGCACAACAACGGGCTGGCATTTTGGCGCGTACATCATGCCGGACGGTTCGGTCATTGGTGATTGCGAAAAGCCAGTCCTGTTTACCGGAAAAACGGCTGCTGTTAATGGTTATTCCGTGGCAGGAACGGCGGAGGGCTGGCGCGATACCGTTGCGCGGCTGGCTGGTGGTAATCCGTCCATGATGCTGGGTGTGGCGGTATCGTTATCTGCACCATTAATCGGGCTGGTGGGCGCTGACGGCTTCGGGGTACATCTTTTCGAACAGTCATCGGCAGGTAAGACCACAACGCAGAACATCGCATCAAGTTTATGGGGAGAGCCGGACGCGCAGCGGCTGACCTGGTACGGCACAGCGTTAGGTATCGCCAACGAAGCAGAGGCACACAATGACGGGCTTTTACCCCTGGATGAAATAGGCCAGGCCGGAAACGCGCGGGAGGTGTCCACGTCAGCCTATACGCTGTTTAACGGTTCCGGGAAATTACAGGGGGCGAAGGACGGCGGCAACAGGGAGATCAAACACTGGCGCACGGTGGCAATCAGCACCGGAGAAATGGACGTTGAGACATTCCTCAAAACGGAGGGGATAAAAGTCAAGGCGGGGCAGCTTGTCCGCCTGCTTAACGTGCCAATGGAAAAAGCCACGCAGTTTCACGAATACAGCACCGGAAAGGCGCACGCAGACGCGTTAAAAGATGCCTGGACAGAAAATCACGGGGCGGCGGGGCGTGAGTGGGTTAAATGGCTGGCAGACCACCAGCAGGAGACAAAGGACACGGTAAGGGCATGCCGTGAACGGTGGCGCAACCTGATACCGGAGAGCTACGGCGAGCAGGTACACCGCGTGGGTGAGCGTTTCGCCATACTGGAGGCCGCGCTTGTGCTTTCCGGTCATGTGACTGGCTGGGATGAGCAGGAATGCCGTGATGCCATTCAGCATAATTTTAATGCCTGGGTGAAGGAATTCGGTACGGGCAACAGGGAACACAGGCAGATTATTGAACAGGCTGAGGCGTTTCTTGCGGCCTATGGCCTGAGCAGGTTCGCCCCTGTCAATTATGACCCTGCCAGCCTGCCGATTTCAGAACTGTACGGCTACAGGGAAAGCGACGGGCGTTATGACGAGCCTGTTTTGTTTTACGTGCTGCCGGAGCCGTTTAGCTCACATGTGGCGAAGGGATTTAACAAGGATGCCGTAGCAAAGACCCTTCATGAAGCCGGAATGCTGAGAAAACCAGCCAGCGGGCGGGGATGGCAAATCAGGACACCACGACTAAAACACCTGAAAGGGGCGCGGCTAAGAGTGTATGGCCTTTTGCTGACACAGGACCACGATGCTGAAAATGATTAATCTCGCGTGTAGGAGGTAAAAATATGTTGTCCCAGTCGTCCCAGTAAGCAATAAGCAATCGTAACACATTGAATTACATATATTTCACTTACAAAAAGTGGGACAACAGCGGGACAATATTCAGGCATTTTGGGACAACATAGCGGCATTTTGGGACGACACGACATGTATTTTTTACCGTGCTGGAGGGTGGGACAACACAAAAAACCTCATGTCGTCCCAAAATCGCCTTATGTCGTCCCACTTTGTGGAGTGTGTTTTTAATAAAATCAACAGGTTAACATTAAGTGGGACAACCGGGACAACTGGGACGACGTGTTTTGTATATATATATACGAAAAATCGAGATCTGAACTATGAAGTTAAACCGCAAACAACCACACTACCGCGCCATTGACCTTACAGAGCACTGGCTGAGGGTGGCGATAAAAATCATCGACCGCAACGCGGGAGAAGGATACGCGAAAGCACATCCCGAACTGATAAGCGCATTCATGGCCACGGCGGCGGCAAATTTTGCCACGCTGACAGAGCGGGAGATTGCCGAAGCGGAACAGGTGACAACCATCAACGTTAAAACCGGAGAGCAGACAGCATGACAGCACAGATAGCAGCTTACGGGCGGCTGGTGGCTGACCCGCAGTTAAAGACCACCAGCAAGGGGACACAAATGGCGATGGTGAGTATGGCGGTTCCCCTGCCGTGCAGCCAGGCAGATGACGGAACGGCGACGATGTGGTTATCCGTCCTGGCGTTTGGCAGACAGGCCGATGCACTGGCCAGGCACCAGAAAGGCGAACTGGTGAGCGTGGCGGGTAACATGCAGGTAAGCCAGTGGACAGGCCAGAACGGCGAAACGCGGCAGGGCTGGCAGGTCATCGCAGACAGCGTAATCAGTGCGCGAACGGCGCGACCGGGCGGCAAAAAAGGTCAACAGGGCCAGGCTACTGACGCACTGAACAGGGCAAAACAACAGGCGGGAAATGATGACCCGTACGGGGATAACATCCCGTTTTAATTCACAACAGCGAACAGAGTAATTACAGGGGAAGGCATGACAACGCTGACCATTAACCGAAAACCGAAAGGCATTTACGGCACGCAGTCAGAAACGACGCAGGCGGCACAGCAGCAGGATAAAACCACATCGGCGCATAAAGTGATACCCGGCAATCAGAACGCACAGCAGAGCCGCAAAGGGCAGCCCACAGGGGTGACACCGTGGCGGCATATGACCAAACGCCAGCGCAAAAACCGCAGACGCGTTAACCGCCTTATTGAGCTGTGGCCTGATTTATTCAGCCGGGAAACACCGAAGCCGCTTAAGGTGGGGATATTCGACGACCTGATGCAGGATCTCGCCGTCAGGGGGCTGGCATTCGGGCCAGGGGCATTACGTGCGACGCTGGCATCTTATGCGCAGTCTCCGCGCTATTACCGCGCCTTAATGGCTGGTGGTGCACGTTACGACCTGAAAGGCCAGCCATGTGGGGAAGTGACACCACAGGAACAGCAGGAGGCAGAAACGCGGCTGGCAGCACTGAATGAAAAGCGCAAACGTCAGGCGACAAAGGAGAGGACAGGCGCATGATTCGTGACAGCAAAGCGGAAGAACTGGAGACTAAAGGCCTGTACCGGAGAGCGGCGGCGCGGTGGGCTGAGGTCATGCAGCTGGTGAACACCGATAAGGAGCGCGAACAGGTGGCAAAGCGTCGCGCGGAATGCATCCGCAAGGCAGCACGCCCACCCGTTATGGCGGATAACTTCGGGGCGCTGAAAGAGGCTGTAAACCGCACTCATGCGGTGATGGGGATGGAAGACGCGGGTAAATCCGTCTGGCGGAACTACCCGAAGCAGCCTGGCAGCAACCAGTGATGCCGGATATTATCCTGAAAAATGACCATCACTCCCGTGGGCGGATAACATAAAATTCTGCATATGTGCACACACACAGACGAAGCCGGAACACTCCGGCTTTTTTTACGGGTCCTCCTGGATGGGTACCCTTACTGCGGGGCGACGGATGCGCGGAAAACGGCTAGTTTTTGCATTTTCATCCGTCATCATCATCTTTCCAACATGTTGAATTAAAATGAAATATATTTTTACTATGTTAATTTTGGGTGTTTTTTGTTCAACATGCAGAACACTTTTAACCCACTGAAAGATGAGCGCACGATACGCATTTAAAACTACCGGAGGACGAATGGATCGGGAGCTTAAAAACCTGAAACTTAATATCAATCAACTAGCAGAACTGGCGGGAGTTTGCCGCCAGACAGTAGCGAAAAGGCTAAAGGACATTCAGCCAGCCGGAGGGCATGAAAAATTAAAGCTGTACCGACTGACGGATATAATCAGCGCATTCATGAATATACCCGACCCCGCATCACTCGAAGACATGGATCCACAAAGCCGTAAAGCCTGGTACCAGTCTGAGCGTGAGCGCCTTAAGTTCGAACAGGAAACGGCTGAACTTATCCCCGCCGTGGATGTGCACAGGGAGTTGGTTATTTTTGGGAAAATCTTAAGCGAGGAACTGGCAAAACTCCCCGACATTCTGGCGCGCGATGCAGGCATCAATCAGAACGCAGTAAACCGCGTCAGGCAGATTATTGATGACCTGTGCAGGCAAATTACTACCAGAGTGATACAGGCTAACGACTGGCGCGACAGCACGCCGCAGGTAGTGCAGGAGATTCACAAGGGGGAATAATTCGCGGTACCGGAAAACATCCACCAGCAGGGAACGACAAAAAACAAAAGCGCACCGCTAAGGATGCGCCTTGATTGAGGTTCAATGAGTAAGACATGCACGCACATTGTGGCGCACCTCGTTCATTCTGGCAATGTATCAGGCTGGTGCGTGCGGTAAGTCTCCAGATTTGCGCAATGGTTCCGCCTGTGATGTTAAGGTTTGTTAAGTTGTTTTGCGCAGAGATGGACGGAATAAACATCGATGTAAGCCCCGTAATTACTGGCCTTGCCACGTAAAAACCGCGAACAATGATCAGGTTAATCATGCTTAGAAATGCCAGGGGTATTTGCGCAAAAATGACAGGTAGTGCAGGAGATTCACCAGGTGGAGGATTCGCAACCATTCTCTTTATTTCTCGTCATCACGCTGACCTGTATTCAGCTGGTTGGTCTGTGGCACATCCCCGGATATTTAATTACACCTTACGGTAGCTATCTCCGGCGGGTCCTTCCCGGAACCTTAAGCGCCGGGGGTACGGATACGTGCAATTCTTAACTGTTTATGAAAATTTTTCGGGAAAAGTCAGATCCGTTCTTCTTCTCTGTAACTCATTGTTTAATCGTAAAATCATCAAAAAAAGAAAGGATCTGGCAGTGGTCATTTTGGGACAAAAATGACGTTATCAGATCCTTTCTCAGTTTTGTTCAATAATTGCGCTGTTGTCGCTCACCTTTCTGTTGCCGTAATTTCTCCGGCACGTTTCCGGTTGTTTCCATCAGGTAGTCTTTCAGAATGCGGGGCAGATTATCGGCAGTTTTGGCGCACGCATTACAGGCCCGTGCTGTTTCCTTCCTCAGCCCATCGAGCATTGCCGGAGTCATCCCGGGGAACTGCCTTTGCATTGTGAGCGGTAAACTATCCATGATCGAAGAAATCTGACTCGCCAGTCCACGAAGCGCATAGAGCACGAACTCAGTATCTGTAACCTCCCCCGTCTCTCTGGCGTTCTTCAGTTCCTGCCCGTCAGCCTGTGCTTTGGTGAGACGGTAGCGTTCGTACTCTGTTGTGCCTGGCTGTAAATCTGATTCACCAGCAGCACGTAAATCATCAAGCTCCCTGCGGAGTTTTTCGTTTTCGATGTCCTTCTCCCTTTGTGCATACCATTCGATCACCTGTGCAGAGTCGAAAGTCACTTCCACGCCTTTTCCGCCACCAGATGCATGAGGAAGGCCCAGCGTCTGCCAGCGTTCAATTGTGCGCGGATCAACGCCGAAAATCTCCGCCAGTCTCTTTTTGTTAACATTCATCTATCAAATCCTCATCAAAAACCACCTCCGACATGAAACGCCAGAAAAACGGGATTTTCCGGTGTTATGGTGTCGTATGTTTATGATAGTTAATTTAAATAAAAACATAATGTTACATGCAAGAAGTACCGACATGCTTTTTCCCTGAAAAATTTTCATAAATAGTGAAAATCTGCGCGTCTGCCGCCCCGTGGTGTTAATGGTTCCGGAAAGGACCCGTGAAAAGTCTCCGCCCCTGTCCGGCAGTGTAAGAGGTGTTTTTTAGGGAGACCCTTTTCAGCCCATAAAACTGGAAAAATCACGGTTTTTTTAGTCTGCTGGTGGAGTGAGTTTTTTTAACGATGCCAGTAATGGCGCGGGTTGGGCGTGGTTTTGTCTGATAGGTTTTATCTATCAACTCTGCGCACACCTTCCCAAAAAAAAGTTTTCGATCCTGCGGCGATGCGAAGAAGGGTTGGCGGGCGGTCCCTGACATCCAGGGCCACAGGGATTTGATCTGCCCCTCCCGTTGATGATAACCGTTATCAATTACTCCACCAACCGGCAGGACGGTAACAATACATCGGGCTACCCGTTCCGGTACTGGTTAATCCTGGCTTTCGCAATCAGCGTGACGTGATGGTGACATGCCGTGACACATCGTGACGCTACCAACAGCACAGGGGAGAACGGCAGAACGCGGGTAAAAAAATCCCCGTGATTACGGGGCAGAAGGATAATAACCATCAGGAAATGTTAGCTACCACAAAGCAAATAACCATGAACAACGATTAAGAGTACGGAGAATAACCGCTCGTTCATGCCGGATAATGCCATCAGGCCAGGAAGATGGCAACGCACGGACCATAACGCATCGCCACCAGTCCTGTGGGTTATCACGCAGCAATACCGGGTATCCTGGTATCATGATGCGCATGATTCAGTGATGAACAAAAAACAGGCTTTTTCGACACCGGGAATTTTTTTAACCTTCATTATCAATAAATTGCGCTGGTGGTGATGACTGATAAAAATGCGAAAATTTGGCGATTCCCGCGCGTCCATCGCCCCTCGGTGTTTAAATTTTAGGAAGGACCCGCAACGATCGGAGCGTTTCATCAACGTCATGCGTTATGCCGGATTCACTGCGTGCGTAATACGTATGCACATCCCAGGCAGTAACAGCCAGAATTGCGCCTCTGACGTTGTTTTGTGGTTATCCCCCTGCCATGAGCCATCGTAATAGTTTTATGCGCTCTGCGTTGCGCTGGTGGACTTTTCCACCATTGGTGGGAAACATGGCACCACATCCACCAGCTTAATCACGCTTCACCTTCCCGGCATCAGTCGCCACAATTACGGCATTGTTTCCCATCACCCTGGAGGCCATGACAATGACCGAAGCCGAAATGCTCAAAATGATTCGCCAGATTGCCGGGATCAGACCACCAGCAGGCAAACAGGAGGCCACGCAGCCGGACAGCGTTATCGCTGAGAACTATGCGCGTGTGGTGGCTGAGGTGATGCGCCGTGACGGTATTGAGCTTAACGGAGTGGATATGCGCGACATACGCACCAGGGTACTCGAATTATTGGCCTACCGTCGCCGCGTGCAGATGTACCGGGAGAGCGAGAAAAAGACTTACCAGTGGAAGAAGCCGGAGCGGTTACGGCGGTAACCAGTTGATAAAAAGGCTCCTCAATTTTGAGGAGGGTAGCTGGTGGCTGGCAGAATGTAAATTTACATTCTGGTGATTTAATCATCTGATTTACCCGATGGCTTACCTTACCAGGCCATAGCGGATTACCGTGCAATGCGCACCATCGCCACCAATACGCACATCAAAACGTGGCTCACGGACTTTCACACGCTCCAGCAACTTATCACGAACCATAGCGTTTAGCGTCCTTCGTGTTGCCTCTATGTGATATCGCTGATATTCGGAACCATAGAGCAGCACTGTAACACCACGAACATCAAAAGGTGGATCTCCAGCCTCCACCCGCACCCAATCGCGATACTCAGGTTTGTAGAGTTCAAGGATCTGTTTTTTGTGCCTGGTCATTCTCATGCGTGCAACTCCTTATTGTGGGACAGTACTGTCATACAATAAGCTATACGGAAAATTATCAAAAGAACAGAAACCAACCATTCAGATTTAACAGGTATCAATGGGATTATGCTTATGGTGCATGATGACAAAGCGGAAGAACTGGAAGCGAAAGGCTTATGGCGACGGGCGGCTAATCGCTGGGGTGAGTTACTGAAACAGGCGGCAAGTGATGAAGCGCGCCAGTATGTAACGGAACGACGAACGGCATGCATCCGGAAGGCAACCATAACCCGGGAACCGGAAAGAGACCTGATTTGTGCCATAAGAACCGCCGCCACAAAAACACTAACGGATATGGGGATCGACCTGAAAAAAGAAGATCCACTGCGGGGCATTCAGCACGGGCATACAAAGCAGGATAAACGCAGGAAGTAAATTTTTTCGTGTAACCAGGCAACCGACTATCTGAAAGATAGTCACACCCTACCGGGGTCACGCCAGTAACGCACAACAGAGTGACCCATAGCCACCCTGTTCAACCGTTCCGGCTGACTGGACAGATTTGCGCATGATTTGTAGCCCCTCACAACAGAGTAAATAAAATTGACTTGGTTACAGAGTAACCAAACCGGAGATTCCCGGTTTGCTCAAAAAATGACAATGAGTTACGCCCCTAACCTAAGTAATCCTTACATTCACTGCATCATCACCATGATGGTGACGCAGCCCACCAGCAACCATAACGATTTCCGTTACAGTTGATGTGCTTTTTTGCTGGTAAGGCGTAACCAGTTGATTGTTCCGGAATCCACCATTGATGGAAGTTGAAAAACTCACCCGCCAGATTCTGAATGGTGAAAATCGCCGGGTAGCTGAATCACCATTTCGATGATGCAGGTCGCACCGTTTTCGGGAGAAGGTGCGATCATGTTCGTCATACCTGTTCCGTTGAAACGGAATACCCCATTCCGGCGTAGCTGGTGGACGCACAGCCACATACAACTAACTTTGCGCGTCAGTATTGCTGACCCGCAAACAACAACCAGGCAACAGAACGTTACCCGATTCAGCCGTTCGGCGGCATCACTGGACCCACTTTCCTGATGCGTTTGCGGGTTATTTGGGGGGTGTTTGCGGGTTATTTTGAATGTCTTGCGGGTTACGTTTTGGCTAACATTTAAACACCACATTTTTCAACACATTGATATTAAAGAATAAAAAATACTTAGCACGCGAAGATAACCCGCTAACCCGCATAACCCGCACTGTTTTGTATATATATACGAAAAATTGCATTCAGGAGGGGGGAGCGGAATCCCTACAACCCATTGCTTATGGGACCGCCCGCCTCGTCAAATTTTTACACCCGCGAAATTAAAAAAAAGCGTCACGCTGGTGGGCATGATGCCGATATGGGGATTCCCATAACGGGTTATCCGTGATCATCCACCAGCTTGATAACGGATAACAGGGAGTCATATCGGTTAAAATTGTATACTTTTGCAGCAAACATTTTTAGCTACACGTTAAGCTATACGATTTTGGGTTTTAATTTTTTATATCCAATTAAATCAAATGGTTGCGCGCGCGTTTTGAATACTCTCGTGCC
>PXZU01000085.1_pt1 | contig 14689 bp, 28 predicted proteins | sample 2941351 | NCBI WGS metagenome assembly PXZU01 (sample SAMN08721892, study PRJNA434045) | Viral metagenome, whole genome shotgun sequencing project. | isolation source: viral particles isolated from 30 fecal samples collected over 86 days | host: Mus musculus | place: Germany: Kiel | collected 2017-06 | reverse complement strand
AAAATGCATGAAATTCAGGACTGCCAATTTTATCAACAGATTTAACGTAAAAATACGGCTCATTGTTATCCATCATCCAAACGGTTTGTCCCGGCTGTACAATCTGGTTTTTTGCACCGTCAATTCCAGACACTCTAATCCAGTCTACGTTTTGCGCCGGGACCGGTGTGTTCTGCTGTCCCCAGTTACCGCCTTGTGGCTGATTATAAAAGCTCTGCATAATGTTTGCCTTGCGCTGTTCGTATTCCCGTTCCAGCTGTGCCATCTGCTGATTCAGTGCAGGATTCATTGTCAATGCCATCTGAACGCCCTCCGATTTCTTTCTATGCTCATATTTTAAGGCATAAAAAAGAGAGATACCATTTCAGATACCTCTCTAAAAAATTCTATGAAACTTTCAAAAAACTGTCACAAAATTCTCAATATCTTTTTCTTCATGCTCTTGTTTACCCGGTTCACCGTTGATATACTGCAATTCATATACTCTGCACATTCTTCAAGGGAATATTCTTTGTTCCTAAGGCTGAACAATTGTTCTTCCCTCGGTGTCATATTTGCGTTTTCTTTTATATAATCAATTTCGGATTTTATAAAATCAGGTATTCTCAACATAGCACCTACTTCTTTTTAATTCTGGTTCCCTTTGATGGTTTCTTGCCCTTCTTCTTTTTGTGGACTGCTACCTTCGCCATAATTATTCACATCTCCATCATTTCCAACATATCCAGCATTGCCACCGTCGCCGCTGTCAACCACTACAGTATCAAATTCAGACCACTTATAGTCATGGTAAAAGCTTTGGGCTGCTATGATAAGAATCAAAACACCTATAACAATCCATTGAAAAATCAAAACTCTTTTCAGTGTTCTAAATATTTCCATAGCAATTCCTTTATCTTCTTTTTCCTTCACATTATCCCTATTTTCCATTTCCAATCCTCCGCTCTGTATTTCCATCATTATAGCAATTTTATGGAGGGGTTGCAATCAGTCTTTTATCATTTTTGCCACTGCATTGACAATCATATCGTAATCAATATTCACCGATATTACATGATTGTCAGTAAAAGTGATACATTCCGGGTTAACCTTATGTATTGTGCCGTCCTCATATTCCACCACTCCATAAAGAGTAGATACTTGTCCGGCGGTCGTTCCAACCATAAAACCATTCGTTACACAGGATTCATGCGCCCATATATGAAAATATCCTTTGTGGGTTTCTGCTTCGCTCATGACCCTTGTCTGAATCAGTGAATTTCCGGCTGTCCGGTATCTCTCTGTAACTTCTGGAACACTGACTATACAAGGCCTTAAATTCTCTTTCATGCTCAATCCTCCTTGTAAAGTGCCTGACCGCAATTCTGGCAATGCCTTGCGTATGGACTGCACGTCCATTTACACGTCGGGCACGTCCAATCCGCCTCTCGGCCTGCTTCCGGGTTATGGACTATTTTCATTGGGATTTGTTTTACTTTCTCTTTCCATTCCCGTTCTTCTTTTTCCTGTTCAAATTTTAACTTACTCAAATATTGGCTTGCAAGAAGATTAACCTTGGCTTCTAGGGTTCCGTTCTCTAATATGTCAATACATTTTTCTCTAAGTACTTTTTCTGATTCGGCCAACTTGAGCGTCAACTTTTGCATTTCTTCCGCTCTCCTGGTTTCTTCCCTTAAATAGTCTAAGAAATCTTCCGGATTTTCGTTTTTAATACCAAAAATGCTATATATCATTTATCCCCTCTCCCAAAAATAAATAACACTCTTCCCGGACGAATCCCAAGTGTCATAGAACCGCCCGTCCACCACCGTCACAACATGCCCGTCAAGACCCAAAACGTATGTGCCATGTGGGAAGTTGCAGCAGAATTTATACACGTCCATAGGATAGTCAGGCTCATACCGCACATAGCCGTTATCTGCCAGATATTCGCCCCATACTTTATTTGCTGAGAGAACGTCCTTTTGCCGGTATGCAATCTGCACAAGGTCGTCAAAAACTTCGTTCCATGTGCGCCCAGTAGCCTTGCAACACGCACGAATAGCGCAGTCGCCGACACGCCTATCCTTTGGGTTGGGGTTGTATTTAATCCATCTATCCATCTTTATCTTTACTCTCTTTCTGACAAATATTAATTATCTCTCCCAAAAGGCTGTCGTGCTTATGAAATGCCCACCAAAGAATAAAAATATAAATGATGCCGATAATATTATCTCCCCACCTATCCCATTGAAGTGTGCCAAATTGCTCATATTCTGCGGCATACCATATTGCTATTACTGCCAGATTAACTATGAGAGATTTCCATAATGATTTTATATCACAAAGCATTTTCATTTTCCCTACCTCCTACCACAATTTTACAACAGATTCGGAATGTGATTGTACCAATTTATACACAATTCATAATTTTTATATTTTCTCTACTTTCATATATCATACCAATGATTCTTGGAAGTAGAGGTTAAATCTTAAAATGCACTGATATATCATCCCCATCAACAATAACTTTTTCCACACACAACTTCAAAATCTTATTTTTCTCCTGATTGCTTAAGTCGTCCCACACATCAGCTACCCTTCTGATTTCCTTTAAATTTATTGAGTTATCTTTGGATTCCTTACTGATCTCAACCTGAAGTTCTTTTTTGAGTTCCTTAAGTTTCCTCTCTTCTTCCCTGATTACTTCCATAAGATTATCATTCTCGTTCTCAGCATAAAGATGATACAGCTTTTTAATTTTCGAATTACTTTTGCTTATCGCAGATTCTATAAACTGTTTCTTGCTTTCTGATTTCCCCGTCTCTTTTACATTGATGATAAATCTCCTAAAACAATCCTGCACCTCTTCCTCTACCCATACCGCCTTTACCTTTTCATTATCGCAGTTAGGGTCTCTCTTCATATATTCCTTTCCTTTTTTGTATTGCGAATAACACACCAATTTATGATAGTCTTTTGTCCACTTTTGATATCGCATTCTGGCCCCGCATCGCCCACAATAGCACAATCCTGTAAGTAGATGATCGTTAGCTATATGAGAATTTGTGTGTCTTCTGGACATGCATTCTTGAGCCATATAAAATGTCTTCTCGTCTATAATTGGCTCATGGAGACCTTTATATTCTTCCCCCTTATACTCTATAATTCCAATATTTGATTTTCTTTTTAAAATCCCTTTTACAATTGGTTCCCCTTTAAATCCTAAAATCTTTGCTATATTATCGCAGGAGTATCCATCAATATACATTTTGTAAGCTTGCCTAACCATTTCTGCTTGTTCTGGATGCGGATGCAATATTCCATCATTCCGGTCATAATAATACCCCCACGGAACCATTCCTCCGCCTGGCCATAGTCCTTTCTTGACACGCTCTATCATTCCAGCCCGTGTGCGCATATAGATGATTTCCCTCTCGTATTGGCCCATAATAGCATTAACACCAATCATAACCTTGTCCATAGGATTTTCAAAACGCAGTTCTTCAGTCATGGATATTATCTGTACTCCATACTTTGGAAGTACCCTGTACAAGAGGTTAAGGGTGTCTATAACGTCACGACTCATCCTGTCCAGTTTATAGATAAAAACCTTTGCTATTTGCCCTTTTTCCGCATCACCAAGCAACTCCTGAATCTCTGGACGGTCAAGCTTACTTCCGCTATATCCGCCATCCACATACCATTTATCAATCACCACTCCCTCTTTGTCACAATATTCTAGTATTTTCTGTTTTTGCATATCAAGTCCATATTTTTCTGTCTGGGCTTCAGTAGACACTCGCAGATATGCAACATTCTGTTTCCTCATTCTTTCTATCCTCCAATAAAAATAGCCGCTGTTATACGGCTATTGTACCTTGTTTTTGGGATTTAGTCAATTTATCAGACAGAATCTGTTTAATTTCCTTTGATTGTATCTCAATTTTTGATAATTCTTCTTTGGTGACACACTTTCCATTCACATAGATTTTTATCATATAAACCTCCAATTATTAATACTGGAAGTCTTGACACAAATCAATAAATTATACAATATTTACAATAAATGGGCGGGTGTTGTACCAATTATTCAGTCGAATCAATAAGAACAACAACGCTTTTTCTAGGACAATAATAATGTGTAATCTGTCCATCCTTCCCGGCCGGAACCGCAACAAGCACTCTATCAATCGCACTTTTGTCTTTATCAACTTTTGAATGACTTTTCTTTGCACTGTCCGGAATGTGCTCTCTTGCACTCTTTCCGGCTGGAATGTCTGCAATTACTGTACCGCTTTTGTTCTTCCAGCAACCTTGTGCCTGACTTACCCATGTAACTTTATCTCCTACTTTCATTTCCCGTTATTCTCCTTCTCCTTTTTATATCTCCTTGCTCCACTATTTGCTCTTTTTGTCTGCTCCCTGCCAAAATCAGCTACCTTTATGCGGTCATACTGCGGCTGTAAATCGTTGGATTTGCAGAAATCATTATACGCCTCGTTTTTCTGCGTCAGTTGATACGCCATGCGGTCATATTCTTGTTGCAACTTGTCAACGTCCATATCATCACGGGGATTGTCTATCTGCTCCTGTTTCTCTATCAGCTTGCGTTTCCATGCCCGCAGGTTTCGTTCCATAGCGCGCTGTTTCTGCTGAAGCTCATAGCGTTTTTTATTTTCCTCGCTGTCTATTTTCAGATTGCCATTTTCGTCCACATAGGGATTACGTAGACGTTTATCCCATGGCTTGTGTGAGTGGCGGCAGTTGTACCCATGCAGCCCAAGAGGATTGTCAACCTTTCCTTGCCCGTTTGCAGGGTCAATGTCATATCCAGTAGATTCCAACAGATTAGGATATCCCGGATCACTTCCTCTTATCCGATATACTTTGCCTTGCCAGTCTGCATGAGAAGCAAGTGCCGGCTGTCCTTTCTGCGCCCCCCTTGCCCCCAAATGCGCTGATACAAGGACATACTCAATTCCACCCTCTACTATGTACTGGTTCGTGACTTGCGCCGCTGTCTGGTTCATACTCGTTACCACGCAACACCTAACTGCCGCTTCCAGTGTTCGGCGTGCGCCGCTCGGATAGTCCACATATATCCCCCTCCCAGCGTACCTATCCAAAATATCGCACACCGCCGACGAATAGCTTTGCACTCCTGCCGCTACTCTCAAATCAGCTTCATCAAGCATATTGATAAGGTCAATTTGTGATTGCTTCATAGTTGTGCGTGTGAGGTTTGTCAGTTCTCCCAAACTCTTTTTATATTCAGCGTCCATAACACGGATTACAGCGGCGTTTTTAAGTGGATTAGATAATTCTATGCCTAACTGCCCTAAAGTCGCTCTATCGTCCTCCCATGATGTCAGAACAGCGTCTTGCAGAAGGGAACGCAACTCTTTCTGCGTCAGCCCTGTTAATTTCCGTAATTTCTGTTCAATCGCCGCTTGGCTCTCGCCCATCTGCTTTAGTTTCCAAATAAGGCGGTCAGCGGTTGCGGTCATTTCCCCGGCGGAGAGTAGTCGGCGGGTTATGTCTTTGAGGATAAATGTTTGCAATTCCTCATAAAGCATTATCATCTTATCAGATAAGTTGTTGAAGTAATCAGGTTGAAGCATTAGCTTTCTTCCTTTTCTTTTGACTCAAAAGAATCATGAATAACCTGCTCATGTTTTTCTAAAAAGCTATCCCGTATTCGTACTATCGGCGGCATACCCTGATATTTGTCAGCACCTCCAATTCTTCCACCTCTAAACATATCCATAACTTTGCTATCTTTCTTCTTTGCTTTTTCTGTCAAATCATCAATAAATTGATACAATTCAATAATACATTTCTGCTCTGCTGTCATTCCCCTACTCCTTTCCTGCTGTCCTCTTGACTAAATCTATCCATTCCTGCTTGTGCTGCTCCTTTGCCTTAGAAAACCAATGGTCGCCCGTTCCTACCGTGTGATATGTAAGCTGTCGCCCGGTCGGATTCTTGCTTGGCGGTGAGTACCAGCCTGTAATATTGCCTCCTGCGTCACGTATTGGGATATTCGGTCCATATACGATACCCTCATACATATAATGTGCATACGGAGTGTTATACTCAATCTCGCCGCCGTATATCCCCTGTGGATAATTCACACTGTTACGCAGTGCGCCCTGTTGAAATGGTATCAGAGGGTCGCAGTCTGCTACCACCTGCATATTCAACAGCTTTTGCGCTTCTTTCAGATTGCGCCGCAACCTCGCATCACTTATATCAATATCAACATTCCCTATGTGCTGTCTGATTCTCATAAAATCACGCTCTATTCTCTCAAAGATAATTCTTTTATTTCTTTTGGTTCGATTGGCATACTCTTAAATTCCCACCACTCCGAACCGTCATACTCATGTCTTTCAAGCCAAAAATCTTTCCCGACAACAATCAAATCCATAGGTATTTCATTTCCACCATACCCGTCATCATATTCAAAATTGGCTTTTTTCTTAAAATCTTCCCATGTTGTTTTATATGGTTTTACATAAAGCGTGTCATATCCTCTGCCAACCCATAAAACATCAGATTCAGATTTTCCGTTTTCTTTTAATTCCTCAATGGTTTCTCTTAATAAATTCTGCATTTCCTATTCCTCCCCAAACAATCCTTCCTGCGGCTCATTCGCCCGGCTTTCTTCAACAGCCTCCTGCACCATCTTCTTTGCCCCTTCCTCTGTATATCCCCTATGCAGCACAAGCCATTTCCACTTTGCCATATATCCCTGATTGGCAAGCTGTAAATCCATGGCGGCATCCTCTTCCTCGTTCTTCAGCAAATCGGCGAATGAACAGAACAGCTCATAGTTCCCATTGTCAGTCAGTGGCACATCCCCATTAATCACAAGCATGGCATTGATTATGTATGCTATGTCGTGTATTGCCCCTGTGCGCCCATCTCCATTGGAATTAGGCTTGTCCAGTACATCACGGTAGGATAATGCTGTATCGGCTGTTCGTTTCTGCGTGACACGTACTTGCGTTGCCGTGGTTGCCTGTATGGATTGTCCGTCAAAAACGAAATATCCGGGGTCGAACCCACATTTAAAGCCGATAACAGACAGATAGAAATTGATTCCCTCTTTCCGGTTTGCAACCTGTAATGCCGGTTGCCATTGCTCAACAGGTGATCCGCCTGTTCCATTCCCTGTGTCCAGATTCCCCACATTTTCGATAAACTCCGGCAACTCAATCCCATTCATAGTGGCGTACTGGATAACAGACTGGTCAACAATCATCATAGGCGAAGAGTTCTTTGTTTCTTTCCCCAGTGTTGACATTGCAATATCCAACGCCCGCAATTCCTCCATGCAGTTCGCAAAACAAGGCGCCCCCAGTGGACTGTTAGAATCAATAAAATTATAAACAGGACACCTTATGTATCTGAATAAAGGTTTTTCGAGATTCTCCGCCCAAAACTCCGGCTCAATGTCTGCCCACTTTGTTTCAGACAGCGGCACTTCTCGCCCCATATCCTCCTGCCTGTCAGATACAAAGGCCTTAGTAGACACATGATATATTTTGATTGTTTCATTTTCCCCAGCTTCATTCTGCCTTGTGGATTCCTCGAACCTGTGCCACTCTGCTTTTGTATAAAATTTCTTACCTTTGGAGTAATAGGAGAAGAAGATTGCTGCCTGGACTTCTTTGCTGCTGTCAAACTCTGTGACAAGGAACATATCCGGCCGGAGAAACTCAATGCCGCTCCCATCCCATTTAGCCATCACTCCACCAAAGAAAACCATCGCATGAATATCATCTTTTGCGTTCTGGAGAAAATACTTATCAATGATTTTCTGCATCTTCTCAGGCATATCCCCGCTACGAATTCCCTGCGCCTTAATATCAATATTCTGTGTTATCAGCTTCGCCCATTCCTCGACTATGGTGTTCCAGAAAGCGGCCGTGCGACCGTCACTCTCTTTTAACCATGGCGGCTTTCCATTCTCCAACTGCCCCCACAGCTTAATGGCATCATCCATTTCCGGCGACAGGTACGTTTCCACGCCGAAAGCCTTTTCAGCGTCCGTTTTAAACAGCATTTTGAACTTCTCCTTTATCCATGAAATTAAGCCCATCTACGCCACCCCTAAAATCCGATAATGCAGTATCCGTCCATCAGCCCATATTCCGGCACATTACGCAGAACATACGTTACGGGTCTTAATGCAACTTCTCCTGTATAGCCTTTATCCGGCTCCCATTCTTCGAGTATCAATTCATCACCGATTTGTACATCGTCTTCATCTTTCCGCAGTTCAAATCTTTTATTTTCCGCACACACTTCCTTGAAATATTGCGGAAGTATTTTCTTTCTGACCTGTTTCATTCAATCACCGCCCCTCTCATATTCTTCCAACTCCTGCACCTGCCGCAGTTCCCTTTTATCGTTCTTGTGCGTCCGATTCCTCTTGCACCACTCACAGCCTCCATGATTCCGGCATGTGCGGTCTATGGCTTTCGCTCCCCGGCATGGCTTGCGGTGTTCTTTGCCGTGGGTGATGGATTGGTTAAGGCTCATGGTATGGCTCCGGCTGTGGCATCCATGCCAATACATTCTCATACAGAATATATCCTTCTCCTTCGGCATAAAAATATCCTTCCGTATTTGCCCTATACCCCTTATAAACATCAAGGCTTCTCGTTGATAATAGAACGTCACGCTCTATTTCCGGCAAATTCTTCCCATCACCGCAGTATATCCACCCACCGCCGCAATCCTCCGCTGACTGCTCTATATTTACTACTTCTGATTTTTCTGTACCACTTCCCCATTTCAGATGTTGACCACATCCAGGACAATAAGCATATACATGACAAACTGGCTCTCCGCAAATAGGGCAGATTCCTTCATCATAATCTTCATGTTCCTCATATTCTAATGGTCTTTTAGGAGTTGCCGCCGCCAGCTTTGCGGATAAGGCTTCTATGGTGTCGACGGCTTCGTTCGCAAGCTTAACACCTTCCGGGAAGCACGCTGAATCAAACCATTTTGCTGCTTTTCTCAGTCCCTTTATCTGTTCGCCAATACTCATTTTGTCAATCCTCGCTTTCGATTTCTACCAGTGGACAATCTTTATCTCTATCTGCTTTCGTACCCATTGGATACAAAGGCTTTCTGGTAAATATACATACTGTTGCTCCTCTATAATCTTCGTATGTGCAATCACAGTTCCAGCAATCACAAGGCATATCCATATCTTTTACTCCAATCATTTCCCTATCCTCTCCTTACCACATTGGCAGATGCTTCCTGATATTATTCACCCATCAAAAATTTATGGTATTCTTCTTGTATTTGAAAAAGTCTTTCATTTGCCATTTGAACCCTGTCAATATATTCAGATGGACTTTTCGGGCAGCCAATAATGTCAATAATTTCTTTTGATAGATTGTATCTTTCAATCATTATTTCTTTTGATATTTCACGATTTATCAGACTATTTATATCAATCATATCTTCCCCTTTCTACCACATATCCATTTTAATATTTCCACCTCAACCGCCGCCGCAGGAATGTATAGCATAAATAGCGTATCTGGTCGCATTGGTGGTCATTCTCCTTTATAACAGCATCTTCTGGACTTTCCATGTCCCAGGAATACAATCCCATTTCACTCATTACTGATTCGCAATCTTCGTAAAAGCTGATAATTCCTTTGTTTAGCATAGTTGTAACAACTCGTATGCCGTCCAGTACGTCATTTTCCGCGCCCTTTGCAATGTATTTCCCATGCTTCTTGATTGTTTCAATAAACGAAGCTGCGGAAGGGTCAACGATTATAAAAGACACTTTCTTGTCGCCTATCAGTTTACACAATTCCTGATAATGCGTTTCATCATCACGCCTTACCCCAGTTTCTCGGCTGTCATAGTAATATTCGTACTCCATCTGCGCCCGTTTTCCATCAAACGCCCACAGGCCGGCCGCAAACGGGTTTACAGTTCCATAGTCCACAGACACAACCCATTCTTTTTCCCCGGTCATGTGCTTGTCTTTGACGTGCTTGTCCTCGTCAAACATGGAATAGACAAGCCCCTCTGCCACGCACCACTCGCCCAAAATATAACGTTTATAGAACACTCCCTTATACATTGAGCGATAACGGTTCTTTATTTTCTCACTCAAAGACAAATTATCGTCCATTGTGAAGTGCAGATATATCAGCTTCTTTTCCCCACTTTGGTCTATCCACTCAGTTTTAAAAAAGTGTTTCGGGTCGCCTGGATTGCAGTTAAAGAAATACTTTGAACCCTCAACGGAACACCGTCCGGTTGCCTGATTTACAAATGACTGCGGCATTAAGGCAACCTCATCAAAGAAGAAGCCTGCCGCAGTAATTCCCTGCACCAAATCCTGCGAACGCTCGTTGTTTCCTCCGAAAATGTAAAAGTAATTTGTCTTATTTACCTTGCTGATAATGAGATAATGGTCGTCGCCCCTATGGTCTATGACTGTATATCCCCTGCTTTTCAGCATCAGTTTTAACCAGAATATGACGTTTCTGCGGAAAGAAGCTATGGTTTTCCCGGCCATGCCAAATATCTGTAAATTATATGTGTCCATTGCCCAGAACACATAAGACAGCGACATAGACAGCGTTTTACCACTCCTGATTGCCCCATCTGCTATGATTCCGTCCATATCCTTGACCGGACTGGCAGGACACCACCATGTGAGGACTTTCTTCTGCTTGGTGGAGAATGGCTTGAACTGAAAGCCTTGCTTCTGCACCTTGGCTTTCATGGCGGCGGCGCGTTTTGCTATACCTTTGCGGATATTTTCTATCTGTGTGTTGATGTCACTCAACTGCTTTTCCTCCCCATTGTTCCGCCATTGCTTTAGCAACTCCCGGAAATGTCTTTGCCCTGTTCTTCTGCCTATCTTTGCCGCCTTTCATAAACCATGTTCCGGCTTCGTGACAGTTGCACTTATATTCAACCTCATTTGTCGGTTTCAATTCCGGCAAACCTCGCAACCATAAGCGCGTTTTTTTCTGTACCGGGTGTCCGAATTGGTAAGGCTGTATTTCCTGCGTGTGCGGCGGCATACCGAATATCCGGCTTGATACGGGATTTTCTACCGCAATCCTCGGACAATCCGCATTGAGAAACTGCATAAAGAATTTCTTTGCTTCAAGTCCTTTCATGTACCGTTCTTCATTCAGAACATGGTCTTTCCATAAATGCTTTGCTCCGGCATTAGAAAGATATGTACATGGGGGAAACGCAATAATCATATCCCATTTCATTTTCAAAAGCTGTGTCACGTCCTGCTGTAAATGCCATTCCGGGTGACCGCCGGAACATTCCTCAATATCGCAGGAATACGCTTCATGTCCTAATTTCCGTAATTCTATTGTTACAGCTTGACTTTCCTCACAAGCTACCAGAACCCTCATCTTCCTCTACCTCACTTTCCTCCCACACTTCCGCCGCCGTTCCGTTCAGAGCGTCCATGAAATTATCCTCTGCTTCTTCCTCCGGCTGGCTGTCCTTGACATGGCTTTCCAGCTTCAGGAGTTCGATTTCAAGTTTCTGCTTATCCAACTGACGCTTCATTGGGTTGTTGATGAATTTATCTATCACAATCCCCATTGCAGTAGCAATCTCTGACAGCTTCGCTGCTTCTATTTTCTCTGGCTTTTTCAAGGCTTCCATGTAAGCATCTAAAACATCTTTCGCCTTCTCTTTTCTGGATTCCATATAGTCCAAAATTTCAGCGGTGTTCTGTTCTCTTTTTTGTTTGCATTTTTGTGCAATGTTTGCATTTTCATTTACAATCTTTTTTACGGTATTTACAGAAACACCATTCTTTTTTGCAGTAGCGTTATAGCTGCCACACTCCACATAATCAGCAATTATTTCTTTTTTCTGTTTATCTGTCAGCCTGGCAGCCACTTTCTCTCACCTCAATCACTTATCATTTTTGCTTTCTGTAATACCTCGCAGACTTCCCGTCCTTGAAATGTACTAATACAGAATCGGGATACTGATTCTTTCTATCATCTGTCAAATAATCAGCGTCATTCACTGTTTCAGGAATCAGATGCGATTTTTCGCACTCAACTGCTGATTCCTTTTTCATGTAATATTGTCCACATACATCACAATAATATCTTGTCTCTACTCTTGGCATATTCTCACCTCAATCCGCGAATGCTTATTCTATCAATTCTTTTATGCACTTATATCTCATGTTCCCTCCTGTTTCATTCAATGCCGCCGGATTTGACTACTTCTAATGCAACAGCCACTCCTCTGGCATAACCTTTTGCTTCATCAAATTGTAATGGATTTTCTTTTGCGCACCGTTCCTTTTCTTTATCAGCAAGTCCTAATTCTAACCGCAATCCTTCCACAACCTTATCCGCGTAATAGGCGGTAGGCTGTTCGTCAATCATCAACCTCATTATCTTTCCAATAGCCGTATCAGTATAAAAGAGTTCTTTAAACTTATCTGCATCAATCAGTCTCATTCTCCCTTACCCCTCTCCAATTCTTTCAATGCGGCTTCGGCTTCTTCTCTGGTGAGGAAAACAGTTTTTCCGAAATCAAAGAATTTAAAATATGCTTTTGTATAATCTGTTTCTGCGTACACGTTCCAAATTTCGCATACTCCCTTGTGCTGCCTGATTGCTCCACACGGCTCAACGCATTCAACTTTCATTTCAATTATTTCTGATTCTCCGTTTTTAAAAGTACATAAATGATGCACCGTATCCCCCGCCGCACAAGGCAGTTTTAATAGTCTGTTTTGTTCCTCTAAGTCCTCATATTCTGCGAGTTTATCAACAGCTTTTCCTTTGTATTCCTCGCTTTCCCATCTTTCGCCTTCGCAAATGTACTCAACTTTTTCTATGGCATTTTTATTCCCAGGAATAAAACATTCATCTTTTCTGTTTCCTTCTTTAACCCTTACTGTCAATCTCTCCATATTTCCCTTTCCCTCCACAATCCCCCTAAATCCCCTAATTCTATTGTACAGGAGATTTTAGGGGGAGTTGTACCAAGTTATTTCGCTTTCTGATTTTCCTTTTCCGCAAACAGGTATTCAAATGTCTGCCCCGTGACTTCTATAAGTTTTTTAATTTCTGCCATGGAAAAATCAACTTCTCCATATAATCTTTTATTTATCGTTGTAGTGACCGTATTATTCATTGATAAGCCAAGCATATGTGACAACTCATATCTCGCAATTCTTTCTTCTGCAATCCACTTAGCAAGGTTTGGATAAACTATTTTTTCATCAACACCTTTGGGTCGTGGCTTTTGGTTTCCTGCAAGAGCGGATAAATGTTGTTGTACACACTGTTTTGAAACGCCGTACTTTTCAGCTATTTCATTTAACGTATACCCATCAAGGCGCATTTTCACCATATTCATTAAACGATCCTTGCTTTCCTGTGTCCTCACTTCCCTATCCTCCTTAACTCCTTATCAAACAAACTAAGACAGTATCTCAACAATCTTTACCGCCTTATCGTAAGGCAATGTTTTCTTGTTAAGTTTTTCCATCAGTGACAAAGCTTCTGAAATAACAGCATTTTCCTCAATACGCTTGTAATCTTCCTCTGTCGGGATTGATAAATGTGCGCCACCTCTCCACGAATCAGTTCCCATTTCACGACCGTATTTGTCAAATTGAGAACCGCTACCATCAATCCGTATTCTACCAGTCGGAGTAACTCTCGTGACTGTTTCAATCCGTTCTACGGTTCCAGAAAAAGTCCAGAGTCTGTAAAGAACCTTATCCCCTACTTTAACATTCAATTCTTCATACATTCTTCTTTCCTAACCTCCTTATCAAACAAACTGTAAGAGTATCTGTTAGTCAGTTTCACTTTCAAGCCACTGTTTTACATACTGTACGCAATTTTCTTCTTCACTGCATTTACTACCTCTTTTGTTTCCAATAGAACATTCATCGCAAGAAAAATATTTCCTGCTGTCATCTATCAAAAGTGCCAGTTCTTCGTTGCTCATATTTCTAATTCTGTCTGCATTAGTCATTTACCTATCTCCTTCATTTTCTCGTTAAAAATACTAAAAAAATATCTCCTACTTTATCAAGCGATTACCATTCTCTCGGTTTCCAGTCCGTAAAATCAATAGGGCTGTCATTTCCGTTCACAGTGCGTTCTCTGTAATATTTGCTGTAAATAGTGCCAATGTTTATTCCTGTGATTTTGCTTAATTCACTGGGAGATACTTTTCTTCCCTCATACAAAACCCTAATTGAATTTCTTTTATTATTTGCCTGTTCTTTATTTGTCGCCCATCTGCAATTAGACGGTTCGTAATTGCCATTAACATCTATTCTGTCAATAGTCAAATCTTTTCTGTACCCGTTCTTCATCGCCCATTCATAAAAACGCCGACACCCACCTTTGCCAAGCCATTCATCACAAATCTTTATTCCTCTTCCGCCATAGTTTTTATAGCCTATATTGTACTCATCATTGATATAACATCGTGAATACATGCCAGCCCATATCCTTATTATTCTCTTGTCCATGTGTTCTATTTCTGGTCTGCACAGGTCGCAACCGCAAGATTTTTGATGCTTTAAGTTTGACCTCAAAACAACACATTCATTGCCACAATCGCACACGCATTTCCATTGTGCTTTTCCCCATTTATCATTATCAGCCCTTCCGATAACCGTTAAATGATT
>PXZU01000084.1_pt1 | contig 14752 bp, 19 predicted proteins | sample 2941351 | NCBI WGS metagenome assembly PXZU01 (sample SAMN08721892, study PRJNA434045) | Viral metagenome, whole genome shotgun sequencing project. | isolation source: viral particles isolated from 30 fecal samples collected over 86 days | host: Mus musculus | place: Germany: Kiel | collected 2017-06 | reverse complement strand
TTGGGGAATAACTTTTTCCAATAGAGCGGACGGCGAAAAACTTTTTTGGCGGGGAGGTGGGGACGATTTGGCAGCCCCGGCTACAAATAAAGCGACGATCAAAAAACAGACCGTTGCCGAGATGAGAAAACTGGGGGTTTACCGGCCGGAATATGACCGGATCGTGGACATCTATGCGGGCCTATGGGAACAGTACCACCGTCTCATGCGGGAATACGACACCGGTAGCGGCTACAACTACGCCACACCTACCAGCGACGGCGGCGAAAAGAAATCACCGCTGGTCAATACCCTGGAGGCGGTGCGGAAAGACATCCTCGCCTATTCCGACCGGCTGATGTTAAACCCAAAGGCTGAACGAGACGGGAAAGCCCCTGCGCCTACGAAACGTTCCAAGCTGGAGGAGGCGCTGCGCGGTGGCCCGTAAGAAAACTGCGGCCCGTTTCCCGAATCAGGCTGAAGTGATGGAGTATGCCCGCTCTATCGTGGACAGTGAAAAACTGGCCTGCAAGGAGACGCGGCAGGCCTGCGAGCGGTTTCTTGCCGACCTGGACGATCCCCGCTGGGAGTTTGACCCCAAGGACGCGGAGTTTTGCATCCGCATCATCGAGCGCACTTTCGTCCACATTCAGGGCGAGGCCCTGGACGGCACACCCATGCGTGGAAAGCCCTTTCTGCTCCAGCCGTTCCACAAGTTTATTATCTACAACCTGGTCGGGTTCCGCAACGCCGGGACACAGATCCGCCGGTTTCATGAGGCCGTCATTTACATCCCGCGCAAGAATGTCAAAACGACGTTCGCCGCCGCCCTGGCCTGGAGCCTGTCTCTGCTCAACCGCCGGTCCGGCAGCAAGTGCTACATCGTCGGCGCGGCGCTCAAACAGGCCCTGGAGAGCTTTGATTTTATCAACCTGAACCTGGAGGAGATGGGCGAAAAACAGAACTTCCGGGTGATTGACAACAACCAGGAACACTCCATCGCCGGCGAGATTGGCGGCGGCAGTATTTTTATCCAGGCTCTGGCGGCCAACCCGGACGCCCAGGACTCCCTCAACTGCAACATCGGTATTGCCGATGAGGTCCACGCCTATAAGTCCCCGAAACAGTATAAGATCATTTTCGACGCCATGAAGGCCTATTCCAACTATCTGATGATCGCCATTTCAACTGCGGGCGACCGCATGAACAGTTACTTTTACCGGCGGCTGAAATACTGCCGCGCTGTGCTGGACAAGACCAATTCCGATGAGCAGCTGTTTATCTTTATGGCCTGCGCCCCGCAGAACCCGGATACCGGCGATGTGGATTTCACAAATCCCGCTGTGCTTGAAATGGCAAATCCCAGTTACGGAGTGACGATCCGGCCAGAGGACCTTTTGCAGCAGGCCATTCAGGCCCAGAACGATCCACAGATGCGCAAAGAGTTCTTTGCCAAGTCCCTGAATGTGTACGTTTCGGCCATGAAAGCCTATTTCAAAATTGAGGAGTTCCGGGCCAGTGACGCCATGTATCACTGGACCCAGGAGGACCTGAAGAAGCTCCCCATTCGCTGGTACGGCGGCGCGGACCTGTCCAAGCTCCACGATCTGACAGCGGCAGCCCTCTATGGGACACTGGAGGGATATAAGCGCAGCGACGGGGAGACCGTGGACGTGGATATCATCATTCCCCATGCGTGGTTTCCCGTGGTGGCCGCCCACATCAAGGCGGATGAGGACAATATTCCCCTCTTTGGCTGGAAGGATGAAGGCTGGTTGGACCTGTGCAACAGCGAGGTGGTGGACCATCTGGACGTGGTGCGGTGGTTCCAGTCCATGCGGCACAGCGGATTTAAGATCAAAGAGGTGGGGCACGACCGGAAGTTCTGCGCTGAGTACGTGGTTGGAATGAAAAAAGCCCAGTTCAAGGTCGTGGACCAGCCGCAATACTTCTGGAAAAAGTCCCAGGGCTTCCGGCGCATCGAGGCCAAGGCGAAGAGCAAATGTCTGTACTACTTGCATTCCGAGGCGTTTGAGTACTGTGTATCAAACGTCCACGCTATCGAGAAGACAGACGATATGGTCCAGTACGAGAAAATCGAGGACACCTCCCGGATCGACATTTTTGACGCCGCTGTGTTCGCGGCGGTGCGAAAGTTGGAGGACCTGGAAAAGGAAATAAAATCGAAGGGGTGGAAACGGTGAGCAGAAAACAGAAGAAGCGGGGCAACAACATCCGGGATGCCACCCCGTCGCAGGTGGCGTGGCTGCTGAGTGACGCCGGGTATGACTCCCTGTGCGTTCCGGGCTACACCCCTCTAAGCCAGAACCCGGAGGTCCTTATGGCGGTCAATAAGCTGGCCGGGCTGATTGGCAGCATGACCATCCACCTCATGGCCAATTCGGAGGCCGGCGACGTGCGAATCAAGAACGCCCTGTCCCGCAAGATCGACATCACGCCGAACAGGTACATGACCCGCATGACGCTGATCAGTCATATCGTGCGTACGCTGCTCCTGGATGGGAGCGGAAACGCTGTGGTGATCCCCGTGACGCAGCGGGGCTATCTGGAGGAGCTGACGCCTGTTCCTCCCTCACAGGTCTCCTTTGTCCCGGATGGAGCGTTCGGCTACCGCATTCGCATTTCAGGCCAGGACTACGACCCGGCCTCGCTGCTCCATTTTGTGCTCAACCCGGACCCGGAACAGCCCTGGCGGGGCGCCGGCTACCGGGTTGCGCTGAAGGATGTGGCGGCCAACCTGAAACAGGCGGCGGCCACCAAAAAGGGCTTCATGGCCGACAAGTGGAAACCGTCGCTGATTATCCGGGTGGACTCCTGGGCGGAGGAGTTGGCCACTGAAAAGGGCCGAAATGAACTGCTGGAAAAGTACGTCGCCAGCAGCGAGGCAGGGAAACCCTGGCTGCTGCCGTCGGAAGGCTTTGACGTGAAGCAGATCAGGCCGCTGTCCCTCAACGACCTGGCCATTAACGACTCCGTGACTTTGGACAAGAAAACGGTAGCCGCCATTCTGGGGGTGCCGCCCTTTGTGGTGGGTGCTGGGGCCTTTGCCCGGGACGAATGGAATGCCTTTATCAATACCACAATTCTGCCGCTGGTCAAGGGGATGGAGCAGGAGCTGACCCGGAAACTCTTAATCAGCGAAGATATGTTTTTCCGCATGAATCCATGGGCGCTTTATGCCTACGACGTTCAGACCCTGGCCACCATCGGCAGCGAGCTCTATGTGCGCGGAATCATGACCGGCAACGAGGTCCGTAACTGGACCGGTCTGGGGCCGAAAGAGGGCCTGGATGAGCTGGTCATTCTGGAGAACTATATCCCCCTCAGCCGCGTTGGAGACCAGCTCAAACTTGCCCAGCAGGAGACAGGAGGTGACAGCAATGGATAAACGGACGATGGTTTCGCGGGCCACCCAGTACCGGGCGGCGGAGCAGGACGGGGAACTGTACATCGAGGGCTATTTTGCTGTGTTCAACAGCGACTACGTGATTGCGCCCGGACTTTCGGAGAGCATTGCGCCGGGCGCATTCGCCAGCGCCTTGGGCGGCGATGTGCGGGCCCTGACCAACCACGACGCCACCCTTGTCCTGGGCCGGACTAAAGCAGGAACGCTGGAATTGCGGGAGGACGGCCACGGCCTTTGGGGCCGGGTGCGGATCAACTGGGAGGACAGCGACGCCATGAACCTGTACCACCGGGTGCAGCGGGGGGATGTGGACCAGTGCTCCTTTGGGTTTGATATCGGGAAAGAGGAGACGGCCATCAATGACGACGGGTCTGTTCACTGGACCATTCAAGAAGTCAGCACCCTGTATGAGGTAACTGTAGCCACCTTCCCGGCCTATGAGGAGACCGCCGTTTCAGCCCGCAGTGTCCAGGCGGAGCAGATCAAGCGCCGGACCACCCAGGCATGGAAAGAGACTATGAAAAATCGTTTGAAAGGAAGTGCTGAGTAATGGCACTGAAAGCGCTGCTGCTGAGAAAGCAGCTGGACGACAAAAATAAGGCATTGGAAGTCCTGCGCGCCAGGGACGCGGAATTTTCCCGCCGGGAGGCTGAGCTGGAGCAGGCCATTGCTGAGGCGGAGAGCGATGCCGATAAGCAGGCTGTGGAGGCGCTGGTGGGCGAGTTTGAGCAGGAGCACACGGCCCACGAAGAGAGCAAAACGGCGCTGACCGGGGAGATTGCTCAGCTGGAGCAGGACCTGGCGGCCGAGGAGGCCCAGCAGACGCCCCCGGCAGCCCCCAAGACAGGGTCTGAAAGTCAGCCCGCCGCCGGCGGGGAGAGAAAGGATGAAATCATTGTGAGCATGAGCCGCAGAGACTTCTGGCACGGCGACTTCCGCCGCCGGGACGCATTCCTTGCCAGGGATGATACCAAAGAATTTCTCCAGCGGGTGCGGGAGATGGGCGCGCAGCACCGGGCGGTGACCGGCGCAGAGCTGACCATCCCCACCACCATGCTGGAGCTGATCCGGGAGAACATCGACCGGTACAGCAAACTGATCGCCCACGTCAACCTCCGCAACGTGCCCGGCAAGGCCAGACAGAACATCATGGGCACCGTGCCCGAGGGGGTATGGACGGAGGCGTGCGCCACCCTCAATGAGCTGAGTTTCGAGCTCAATCAAATCGAGGTGGACGGCTACAAAGTGGGCGGATTTATTGCCATCTGCAACGCCACGCTGGAAGACAGCGATTTGAACCTGGCCACCGAGATCATGGACATGATCGGGCAGGCCATCGGCTACGGGGTGGACAAGGCCATTATCTACGGGACCGGCAACAAAATGCCCCTGGGCGTGGTCACCCGCCTGGCCCAGACGGCCAAGCCCTCCAACTGGAGCGACACGGCCCCCGCCTGGAAGGACCTGCACACCAGCAACGTGCTCAAGCTGGCCGTGAAGACCGGCGCGGAGTTCTTCAAGCAGATCATCCTCAATTCCGGGAAAGCAAAGAGCAGGTACTCCCGCGGTCCTCTCACATGGGTCATGAACGAGACCACGAAGGCCGCGTTTACCGCCGAGGCTCTGAGCATCAACGCCGCCGGCGCCATCGTGTCCGGCCAGGGGAACACCATGCCCGTTTTGGGCGGCGATATCGTTGTTCTGGACTTTATTCCCGACAACGACGTCGTGTTCGGTTATTTCGACCTCTATCTTCTGGCCCAGCGGGCCGGCGCTCAGCTCGCACAGAGCGAGCACGTCCGGTTTATCGAGGACCAGACCGTGTTCAAGGGCACCGCCCGTTACGACGGCAAGCCGGTGTTCGGTGAGTGCTTCTGCGCGATCAACGTCGCAAATCAGGCGGTCACCACGTCGGTTACCTTTGCCGCCGATACTGCGAATACCGTGTCGCCTCCCGCTCAGACTGAATAAGAGGCCCGCTGATGCAGACCAGAGACATGCTGCTGCTGTTAAGGCAGGACCTCCAGCGCACCGGGACGATCACAGGCGAGGACGACTATCTGACCCAGCTGCTCCAGGCGGCTAAGGGCAGTCTGGAGCGTCAGGGCGTGCGGCCGGACGGCACAGCGGACTATGACCAGCTGGTGATCTCCACTGCGGCGTGGCTCTACCGGAAACGGGTGACCGGCGAGGCGGAACCCCAGTTCCTCCGCCGTATGCGCATGGACGCGATCATCAGCCAGAGAGCAAGGGGTGACCCCTATGCTCCATGATTCGGGGTGGTGTGAAATCTACGCGGTGGAGCGAGATGAGACCAACCCGTCCGCCCGCCCGGTCCTCCGCAGAAAAGCCGCCCAGCCCTTCGCCGAGCTCACCGTGGGCTTGCAGCGCTTCTACGCTGCGGCCCAGGTGGGCAAACGGGCGGACCGGCTCATTGAAATCTGGCGGGACAACACAGTCTCTACGCGGGATATCTGCAAAATTGGGGATGTGTTTTACCTGATTCAGCAGACGGCGGCCACCACGGACCAGGACGGCCTTCTGGTCACACGGCTGACGCTGGAGGAGAGTGACGGGAACGTATGGGAGGGAACGGTTTATGGCACAGACGATCAAACCTGACGATTTGTCCATTGAGCTATCCTCCATCCTTGACGGATACAGCGCCCAGGTTTCGGAGACGGTTTCTGCTGCGGTCGTCAAGGCCGGCAAAAATGCACTCAAGAATGTTCGGGCTAAGTCGCCCAAGCGCACGGGCAAATATGTCAAGGGCTGGCGGCTGAAACAGGAAAAGACAGGCGTGGGCGGCCGCAATATCAGCGTTACGGTTTACAACAAGGACCGGTATATGTTGACCCACCTGCTGGAAAACGGCTATCAGAAAGCTTCCGGCGGGAGGGAGGCAGGACAGCCGCACATTCACCCGGCCTATGAGCAGGTGGAGCAGACCCTGGAAGGTGAAGTGCGCCGGGCCATTGAGGAGGCGGACTATGACCTTTGAGCAGCTGGGCGGCCTGCTGAACGCCACAGGTATACCCTTCGCCCACCATCACTGGGAGCGACCGCCCAAACCGCCCTATGGCGTCTGGGTGTCTGATGGTACAGAGAATTTTGGGGCGGACAACGTGACCTATCACGTGCTGGAGCAGGCCGCTGTGGAACTCTATACCGTGGAACGGGACCGTGAGTCCATGAATAAGATTGAGACTGCTCTGACCGGCGCGGAGCTGTTTTGGGATCGGGATATCGAGTATATCCCGGAGCTGAGGCTTTACCAGACCAGATATGAAATTGAGGTGTAACCATGCCCAATAAAGTGAAATTCGGACTGAAAAATGTGTACTACGCACCCATTACGGAGGGTGCAAACGGGGCAATTTCATTTGGAACCCCCAAGCGTATCCCCGGCGCTGTCAATCTTGCCCTGGACGCCCAGGGCGATACCAATACCTTCTACGCCGACGATGTGGCCTACTACGTCTCCACGGGCAACGACGGCTATTCCGGCACGCTGGAAATCGCTCTTATCCCGGATGATTTCCGCAAGGACATTCTGGGCGACACAGAGGACCAGACCGCCCACGTCATGGTGGAAAACGCCTTCGCGGAGCCGAAACCCTTCGCGCTGCTGTATGAGATCACTGGAGACGTGAAGGGGTCCCGCCGGGTGCTGTACAACTGCAACGTGAGCCGCCCTGGTGAGAACGCCAAGACCAACGAAAAGGCCAAGACCCCTCAGACGGACACCATGAACCTGACTGCCACGGCCCTGGCCGACGGCAGGGTCCGGGCCCGCACGCTGGAGACCACGCCGGACGCCGTGTTCAACGGCTGGTTCTCCTCTGTCTGGGAGCCGTCCGCCAGCGGCGCAAGCGTGGTGGCCTGATATGGAGACCACGGTGACCATTGACGGGCGGGAAGTCAGGTTCCGCGCCACAGCGGCGGTGCCCCGGCTGTACCGCATCAAATTCCGCCGCGACATCATCCAGGATTTCAAGCTTATCAGCGACGAACTGAACAAGGCCAAACCGGCTTCGCCCGACGGCGGCGAGCCGCAGATCAGCTACATCCCCCCGGAGATCCTGGAGACGTTTGAAAATATGGCCTATATCATGGCCAAGCACGCCGACAAAGACGCTGTCCCCTCTACCCCGGAGGAGTGGCTGGACCAGTTCCAGGCGTTCTCTATTTATTCCATCTTCCCCGTCATTCAGGCTCTGTGGGACGGGAACGTGGAGACGCTGGATGTCGCTAAAAAAAAACTAGAGCAGTCGACCGGGACGTGACCACGCCGTTGCTCATGCTCCGCGCGTGCCAGCTGGGGATATCCCTGCGGGATCTGGATCTGTTGACCATTGGGATGCTCAATGAGATGTACGCCGAGGCCAACAACGACACCCTGGAGTATCCCGAGCTGGCCACGCAGGAGGACATGGACCGGATGCTGTGACGCACAGCATCACTTGTACCTTGACAACCGAATACAGACTGACGGGAAAAAGAAACGCCGCCCAAATTGGGCGACGGGATTTGACAATGTGCGGCGCTGTGGTATAATGAAAAAGCTGACCCGAAAGGGAAAGCCGGAAGAGCGCTGTTGCATAAATAGGCGGTTGGCCCACCGTTACTACCCCACGCGAAATCAAAATGATCGAAGTTCCCCGCCGCAGGCGGGGAGCAAGATCATATGGGGGAGGTGGTGCTTATGGGAAACAGACGTTGGGTGAAAGCCCTGCGTTGGGTCGTGAGTTTTCTTGTGACCCTCGGGATCTTGATCCTGGTGTCCCCAAAAGCGTGTTAGCCGCCCGGTCTGCACCCAGGCGGCTAACGGTTAGTTAGTTTGTCCCTTGGGCCAACCGCCGCAGCAGCGCCCTTCTGTTTTTAGTATATCCACCCAGTCCCGGTTTGTCAACCGGGAATTTTTTTTGAAAAACCTCTCGACTTTTGTGTCACCGTATGTATAATATAATTATTGTGACACAAAAGAGGTGATGATATTGTCTCCAAGAACAGGACGGCCCACATCAGACCCCAAAAAACACGAAACACGAATCAGAATGTCCGATGAGGATGTTAGGTTGCTAGAAATCTGTTGCCAGAAAACAGGATTAAGCAAGGCTGACGTAATTCGGCAAGGGATTCGTGAGGTCTATGAGCGGGTCAAATAAAAATAAGAGTTCCGGCCCTCCCGCAAGAAGCGTCCGAAACTCTTAAATCACTACCCGAAGGAGGCTAAATCCATTATAGCCGAACCTCTGGGGGAAATCAAGGAGGTTTTCATGAAAAACGCAATAGAAGACCCGATGTTTGTGGTAGATGACGTAATAATCATCCTTCGGCAACTGTCTGCGCAATGTCACCTGTACTCCTATTTCATGGATAGCCCGCCTAGCAACACTGCCGCTCTATGCGACGTGGGTATGATGATGAGTCTGATTCGGGACTGCCTGGACGATCAGATCAAGATACTGGACGAAATCGAGTGGCCGAAGACGGCGGAGGCCCGGAGCGCATGAACGAGCTGCAAATATTTGAGAATCCCGAATTTGGAAAAATCCGTACCGTGACTATCGACGGCGAACCATGGTTGGTTGGGAGAGATGTGGCCCGAGCGCTGGGATACGGCGAAGGAAAATCTCTCGCAAATGCGGTTGCGAACCACGTTGACGATGAAGACAAAGGGGTCACTGAATTGATGACCCCCGGTGGGATGCAGAAAATAACCATCATCAATGAGAGCGGCCTGTATAGTCTGATTTTTTCCAGTAAGCTGCCCAAGGCGAAGGAGTTTAAACACTAGGTTACATCAGTAGTCCTCCCCTCCATCCGCAAGACGGGCGGCTATACCAAGCCAGACAGCGTTCAGCTGGTGACCCCAGCCCCGCCGGAGCTATCCCTGTCTGGGCTGGCCAGCGTCGCACGAGTAGCCAGAAGGGCCGTATTGGACACCGGCGCGTCCAAGTGGGACGCTGGTATGGAGGTGCTGAGCATCTTGGGCTACTACGGTCTGCCTGTGCCGGATTTGGTGAACATAAAGAGGCCCGGCTGGATAAGCTTGGCGGATTTTTTCTGACAACTGAACAAGCAAAACTCCCGTCAGTCTGTATTCGGATTGACGGGAGTTTTTTGCACAATAGAGGTGATAGCATTTATGGCGAACAGAATCAAGGGCATCACAATCGAAATCGGCGGCGATACCACAAAACTGGATAAATCGCTGGAGAGCACCAACAAGCAGATCAAGGCCACCCAAACCAATTTAAGGGATGTAGAGCGGCTGCTTAAAATGGACCCCGGCAACGCCGAACTGTTGGCTCAGAAACAAAAACTGTTGGGTGAAGCGGTCGATAGCACGAAAAATAAACTCAAAACGTTGCAGGAGGCGGCTAAGAGCGCCGATGATGCTTTAGCCAGGGGCAAAGCCTATGAGTCTAAATACGGCCCGCTGAAAACCGAAATCGACGCTGTTACACAGCAGCTGAACGATCTTATTGTCAAACAGTTGGAGATGGAACGGGACCTTTCCTCTGGAACTATCTCGACCCAAGCCTATGATGACTACAGCAAGGATATAGATGAGACTCGCCAGCGGCTGAATGAATTGCGAAAAGCAAAGGCGGACCTGGACGCTGAGTTTCAGGGCTCAAAACTCAATCAGAGCCAGTATGACGCGCTTCAGCGAGAGCTGTTGGAGAGTGAGAACGCGACAAGAGATGCCGAAAGGGCGTTCAAATCCTGCTCCAGCGGGATGGATGAATTGGGCCGCAAGGCGAGTGAGATCTCTGATAAGGCTGCGGCCATATCCAGCGCTTTTGCGCCGCTCTCAACGGGCGCAGCGGCAATCGGAGCTGCCATCCTGGCCACGGTTCCGGCGACGGAAGAACTTCGTTCTGATTTGGCGGCTCTGGAGACCAACGCAATCAAAGCTGGCGTCGGAGTGGACTCAGCCAGGAATGCGTTTGAAGCACTCTATCTGGTCTCGAACGAGACCGACAGCAGCATTGAGGCCGTCTCGAACCTGTTGCAGGCCGGTTTTACAGAGAGCAATTTGCAACGTGCAGTGGAAGGGCTGGCGAATGCAGCGCTTGCATTCCCTGACACGCTTAAAATCGAGAGTCTGGCTGACAGTTTGCAGGAAACTCTGGCAACCAGCTCAGCAACTGGGCAGTTTGCAGAGCTTTTGGAGCGGGTGGGAGTCAACCTAGATGATTTCAACGAGATTCTTTCCCAGACCCCGAATGAGACAGACCGTTTGAATCTGGCGCTCTCTCAACTGGTAGACGGACCTTTAGCCGGATATGCACAGACCTGGGCTCAAAACAACCAGACGATGCTGGAAAACAAGCAGTCCACCTTGGAGCTCCAGGAATCCATTGGGAGAATGGCCGAGAGCATCACCCCGTTACTCACTTTGGTGACCGACCTAGCCACCGCATTTTTCGACTGGTTCAATGGACTGGACGATAAAGGAAAAGTTGCCATCGGCGTCATTTTGAGCCTGGTCGCAGCAATCAGCCCTGTGTCCGGCGCGATTTCTGGCGTTGGAAATGCAATCGAGGGCATGTCAAAAATAGGTGCGCTGTTTTCCAGCACCGCCGGAAATAGCGTATGGCTCACCTTTGCAAAATGGGCTGCAATTATTACTGCTGTAGTGGTTGCGGTTACACTCCTGATTGCAGGCATCAATGTTTTGATGGGCAAAGGCGAGGAAATGAACAGCACCCTTGGCAGCGTCGGAAATATCACCGGGGATATTACGGGCGGGATCTCTGGCCGCCCTGCGCGCGCTGCAAGCTATTCCATGCGCGCAGTCAGCGCGGAGGACCTCCCCCACCTCGCCACCGGCGGTGTGCTCACCCGTCCAACAGTCTTTATGGGCGGTGAGTACGCGGGGGCCGGACAGGACCCTGAGATCGTCTCGCCCTACTCCAAGATGGTCCAGGCCACAGAGGAGGCGCTGCGCAACAGCGGGACCGGCGGCAGAGCGGAACGGATGGTCCTCGAAGTGAGGGCGGCCGACGGCTTTGCCCGGTATCTCAGCTTCAATCTGGCGAAGGAGAGCACCCGCCAGGGTGTGGACCTCGTGACTACATGACAGAGGAGAGCAGCTATGTTTGGAGTTATCCTGGACGGTAAAACATACGACCTGAATGTAAAGTACGGGACGATCGGCCGCAGCTTCCGTATTGAGGAGGGAGAAAATTCCGGCACGATGCTCTCCGGGCTGTACACGCGGGACATCATCGGCACCTACTACGACTACGTCATGGAGGTGGAGAGCGACCCCAGGCGGCCCACAGTCTATGACCAGTTCTTTGAGGCCATCAGCGCACCCGCAGCCAGTCACCAGCTGATCCTCCCCTATGGGCAGGGTACGATCTCTTTCAACGCCATGGTCTCCAGCGGGAGCGACAACTTCTACGGCAAACTGGCCAACGTCTCCCGGTGGGGTGGCCTGCGGGTCAACTTCCGCGCGATCCGACCCAAGCGAGAGCCCACATAAGGGGGAGCCCATGAACCAGAATAAGATCGTCTATGCGTCCTACACCTTCCAGGGCGACAACGTGAAGGAGGGCAGAGTTTACCTGGCCGCTTCCCTCCTCTCCTCCAAACTGGAGGCCAACAGTTTTTCCGCTACCGTCAAGAGCTCCACCCCGGCGCTGACCAACTTTCAGCGCAACACGCCCCTGACCTGGTATTATAACGGCCGGCAGCGTGGGATCTTCTACGTGCAGGACATCTCCCGGGTGGGCCCGGACCTGTACCGCATCTCCGCCACCTCCGCCATCGGCCTGCTCATTGAGGGCAGCCACTACGGCGGCATCTATACCGGCCAGACCGTGGCGGCGGTGCTGCCCTCCATCTGCGGTACGGTGCCCTACGTCATCAAGGGGGCGCTGGCGAACGTCAAGTTGTACGGCTGGCTTCCAGTGGCGTCGTCCCGCGACAATCTGTCCCAGGTGCTCTTTGCCCTTGGGGCCACCGTTAAGACGGACCTGAATGGCGTGCTGCGGATCGAGGGCCTGTGGGACGGTCTGAGCGGCACACAGGCCAAGGAGCGGATATACCAGGGTGCGGAGGTGGCCTACACGGCCAAGGTCACCCAGGTGGCGGTCACGGAGCACCAGTACGTGACCGGCGGCGAGAGCAAGACCCTCTTTGAGGGCACCGCACAGCAGGGGGACATCATCACCTTCGATGAGCCCATGTACAACCTGACATCCATCGGCTTTACCATCCAGGAGCGCGGGGCCAACTATGCCAAGGTATCTTCCGGGACCGGCACCCTCACTGGGGTCTCCTACATCCACAACATGCGGCAGGTAACGAAGACTGTCACATCGGCGGCAAAGCCCAATATCAAGACCGTGAAGGACGCTACACTGGTCTCGCTAATCAACTCAACCGCCATCGCGGAGCGCCTAGCCAACTTCTACAAGTGCGTGCAGACCATCGACGCAAAGGCGACCTATGACGGCGAGATCCCCGGCGACCTGCTGGCGCAGTGGCACCCGTATGAGCATAAGCTTGTGTCTGCCTGCCTCCAGAGCGCAGAGATCACCATGTCCAATGTCCTCGCCGCACAGGAGAAGGCACTGGTGGGCTTTGAGCCGCTGCAAGACAGCGAGGTCAGCTACATCAACGAGTACAAGATCCTGACCGGCAGCGGGACCTGGACTGTTCCGGCGGGGGTGACCAGCGTCCGGGCCGTGCTCATTGGCGGCGGTACCGGCGGGTCAGGCGGCAAAAACGGGAATGCCGCCCCGGCGCAGGCTGCATCATCAGGAGGGACAACTTCTTCTGTCTACATGTACAAAAAACTGGCTGCATCTATCGGCGGGACCGGCGGTGCTGCCGGCACTGGTGGAACCGCAGGCAAAATTCTGGAGGTAACCTTGACGGTTACGCCCGGATCTGGCATCTCCTACAGCTGCGGCACTGGAGGAGCCGGGGGTGCTGCCGGTGCTGCCGGAAGCGCTGGGACAGCTACAACTTTTAGCGGCCGGTCTTCCGCAAACGGAACTGTCCGCCCCGGTGGGTTTGAAGAGCTGTTTACACACGTCATCTACGCCCTGCCCGGCGGCAGCGGCGTCGCCGGAGGTCAAGGTGCTGGATTTAATGACCCAACAGCTGATGATAACTGGTCCACACAGGTAGGGGGGACCAACGTCGTATTTAACGGGGTCACCTACAGGCCGGGGTCTCCCGGCTCATTCAGCGAAGTGCTCGGACCAAGCCGGGATATTCTGTCAGGCCGCGGCGGTGCAGGCGCGGGCGGCGGCCCCTGCGCTGGTAAAAACGGCGGCACAGGCGGAAACGGTTCGGTAAGTTATACAAGCAGGACTTGCTCTGCTTATACAGGCACAGGTGGCGCAGGTGCGTCTCCAAGCGCCCGGAGTGCGCAGACACGCCTGGGGTCCGGTGGGGACGGCGGCCATGGAGCTGGCGGAGGCGGAGGTGCAGGCTACACCGTAGTGCAGTTGAACTCGCCCAGCACCAACACCGGCTATACCTATAACGTTTACCAGAACTCTGCCGGCAAAGGCGGAACTGGCGGAACTGGCGGCAGAGGTGGCCCCGGCGGCATCATTCTCTATTACAGCGTACCCCAAGTCGTTCCATCCGGAGGCCTGATGGACAAGAAGCACAGAATCGTATTGGATAAGCATGGGCGGCTGATCGTCGCATAAAGGAGGACTTATGACGCAGGAGCAATTCAACCAGATGTTGCAGACGGCCCTGGCCCAGGGGCTGGCCGGATACTTCACCAGCAAATACAGCTGGGAAGAAGTCGAGGCGCTGTTGGACTGGGTCAAGACCCAGAAGGGATAGCGCTGCATGTAAACAGGCAGCAGTCTGCGGGAAATAAACGGTGTGTGGAAGGAGGAATGGCTGTGTTTATACTCTATGCCAACAAAACCCAGCTGGCCGCCCGCCGCCGTGAACCAGTGACCAGCGGGTCGGTGAACGTCTATGAGGTTCAATTTGAGTTCTCGGATGATTGGGACGGCCTGACCCGGACGGCGGTGTTCCGGGCGGGGAAAACAGAGATATCGGTGCAGCTGGTCGATACCGACCGGTGCGTGCTGCCCTGGGAGGTTCTGGCGGAGCCCGACCTGAGACTCTGGGCGGGCGTATACGGCACACAGAGTGGGGCGCTTGTCCTGCCCACAGTCTGGGAAAGCCTGGGCACCATCCTGGAGGGCGCGCTCCCCGGAGATGAGACTCGACCGCCCACGCCCGCCGGCACATTTGACCACCGCGAACTGACCAACCGGGACGCGGCGGAGCAGCACCCAATCGGGTCCATTTCCGGCCTGGCCAATGAGCTTTCCCGCATCCCTG
>PXZU01000081.1_pt1 | contig 15042 bp, 27 predicted proteins | sample 2941351 | NCBI WGS metagenome assembly PXZU01 (sample SAMN08721892, study PRJNA434045) | Viral metagenome, whole genome shotgun sequencing project. | isolation source: viral particles isolated from 30 fecal samples collected over 86 days | host: Mus musculus | place: Germany: Kiel | collected 2017-06 | reverse complement strand
GATTTCTCTCAATAAATATTTTTTCATTTGGTTTTCCTCCTGTTTTGCTTTGGAATTTTTATTATAGTTCCAAATTGGAACTTTGTCAATCCTTTTTTTAATTTTTTCAAAAAAATAAGAGATGCAAACACACCTCTTATTTCCCGTCTATTATATTTATAAATTTTTTATTATGGTCATTTTCGAGTTGATTAGTCCTGTTATCAATCCAGAATCTAGCTGATGAATTTTGTGCAATGCTGTTAAGTCTTCTAATTCTATCAGCAAGGTCTTTATATCCAGCTATTGCATTTTCAATTTTTTCTTCGCGCAGTTTACCACTCGCGCTATTTATTAGGGGATTGCCCTGGATATCCTTTATAATTGCTTCTTTCCCCTGAGTTGCGATTTTGTATAAATCACTTGGACGTCCGTCCGAAGTCCTGGTTATGGCATATACGCCCAATTCTTTCAATATTCCTTTTCTTATATCGTTTGCCCAGGCAACTTGTTTTTCAGATCCCTCTAATTGCGGCGGTCTCGCGATGGAAAACTCTTTCGAATCAGGAATCTTTCTTGACAATTCTTTTTCAGACAATCTGCCACCAGGCAATCCACTGTTTCCACCACGACCACCCATCACGTCACCTTTTTAAACCTTTCCTGAAATGCATTAATCGGAACAATATTCCCCTTACATTCCTCCGGCACCTTACCCATAAATAATATCACTTCCGGGTGCAATCTGCCAAGCATTTCATTATACCCTGCCAAAAACAACTCCTTCTTCTCCCTGCTGTTTGCCGCACCTACACTAGACACCGCCACAACGCCGCCCTCCGGCTCTCCATCAAAGCACCATTCAAAGGAATCTGGTGTACTCCATGAGATTGTCGGTATCACGTCCACGCCGTTTTCTTGCAGATATGCGCCTACCCAGTGCTTGCGGTAGTGGTTATATATCTGAATGGCTTTCGGGAAGTCGGTGTATGTAGAGAAGTCCGGGGACATGACGTGCGTGAACTGCCGGAACATGTCAAGGTACTTGTCCGGGGACTGCCAGACAGAATTAAATTGGTAATCGTCCAGAAAGAAATGCACACCCTTACCGTCTCTGTTCTTTTCGCTTCTGGCGTAGTTGAATCCTATCCAGTCACACTCTTTGTATTGTGTCGGCTCTATCTGCGGTATGCCATATTCTCCCACTCCGTCAAATATACGTTTTTGGAGGTTTTCATAATTCTTTGTCTGTCGATACATTATCTTTCCTCACAATCTTCTTTTCCACTTCCAGAATCACGATTCCGTCCTTATTCCGCTTGACCTCCGCGGTATTGCCCCGATCCGCAATTTCCCGGACGGTCTTTCCGATTTCTTTGTCTGTCATAGCCGCACTCCTATATAATTCTTTAGATGGATATAAAGAACCACCATCTTTACAATTCTCTGGATTGCACACTTCTTCAATTACCATCTTTGTTTTTTCCTTTCTTTGCATACTTCATAAATGCGTCATACTCTGCTCTCTCCTGTGCTGACATTTGTGTATCTTCCACGTTTTCAAGCGCATATCGCTCTTTTACCTCTTTCAACGTTTTTTTATCGGAAGGTTTCATCTTAGGGTCAATTTTTTTTGTGCGGATATCCACAATGCGGGTAAATGCACATTCTTCCAATGTGGACAAAAGCCCCATAAACACCCAAAAGTGCATATCAACATTATTTAGATTTATTCCAAATTGTGTCAAAAAGGCAGAGAAGATGCGCCACTGATCTACATCATAGTCCATATCTTTTTTCTGTTTTTCCTTACTCTTGATAGGATTATCTGTATACCAGTCAGATAGAAACCACTGCACCCCCTCCTGCATGGTTGTCATGTCGGGGTATTCTGCAACGCCCTCCACATCAAACAGCAGCGAGCAGGATATAGACATCTTTTCCATGTCAGTTAATTCATTATCGCTCAACGCCTGGAAAATCTGTATCCCTATGCGAAAATCACTGTTGATAGGATAGCCCTTGTATTCGGTTGGCAACCTGTCTAGCATGACATTGAACATCAGCTTTTAGCACCCTTCCTGCTCTTGCTATACTTCTTGTTAATAGACTGATTGCGCTCCTTTGCGTACTTTTCGATAAATGGAGTAATCTGCTCAAAAAAATCAGCAATCATATACATGTCAGGAACAATGCTTCCAAAAATCTTTCTTGAAGCTTCTGCTCCAAAAATATTATCAATTTTCTCACAGGCTTCTTTACTTATCTTTTCTCTGATATCAAGAACGCTATTTGCCGCATCATAATTTATCTTATTCCCATCATCAGAAACTACTTTATCTCCTTGCTCTTCCATTTCCTTAATTTCTTTTCGGTTTTCCTGCTCGTCAAACCACTGCAACAAGTCAAAAAACGCTCTGAAAAATCCGCTATCTACAACAGAAAATTCTATATATTCTCCTGCATCATTTACCTCAATCCTTTTCAGACCATTATCAATGCGTAAACTATCCATACTTAACATCCTTTCCAAATCGGGGCACGATGGAAAGGTACGCACCCCGATATATTAAGTTTCCTTAATACCTAACTCAAATTACTCTTGCTGCTTGACTTTGCTGTTCCGGACTTTACTTCCAAAGAAGATGCCGCCGCACCGCCTACGGTAAACTTACCCGTTTCAACATTAAACGTTCCCTGTATTCCGTCCCCACGACCGCCAAGCGTAATCGAGTTCGTAACGTTCGCTCCTGCGTCTCCTCCTGTGCTGCCAACAGAGATTGCGCACTTGCGCTGCACTGCCGGGTAAGACGGCCCCGAACCTTTTATTCTTACACGCACGTAAGACGATATTGCTTTGCTGCCTGTCGGCAATGTGTCAATCAGGTTGTTAAACCAGTCTACAAGGTCTGTGTCGTCTTGGTCAATATCCTGCATTTCCACAGATATTGACGGCGTATAAGACTTTATATCTGTCGTGCCGTTTTCCTGGTTAATCCACTGTTCGGTTTCCTCTTCGGCATTGAATTCTTCTGTCAAAGAAGCAATGCCATCGCCTAACAGGTGATAGTCTGCATCCGCAAGTGTTTTGCTCATGCTTATGTCTACAAAATGCTGTAATTCATGTCGTTTCACTTTTATGCCCCTTTCTTTCTATATTCCATTACCACATTCGATACATAGACAGTTGCTTTGTCACCCTCGACTTCTTCAACGGCTGAAAAACTGTCACTTGCGGTAAACTTCGTTATTTTTCTGTTTCCTGTTAATTTTGGAAGATTTTCTACATCTTCCAGCCAGCCAGCAATATTATCCAAAACGGACTGTGCATTTATCATCTGTCCGTTCCCAGTTGGAAAGCTCTGGTAGGCAAGCTGGATATTTAAATCTGCCGTGAATCCTCCGGCAATGTCCCATTTTTTTATTCCGCCTCCGGCGGTTATAATGTACACGCACTTGCCAACATCTTTAGAGTTATATTTGATGTTTGCTCCTGCCGGTATATACGGACACTCCGCAATCAGTTCCAGCAGCATTTCCCCGACCTTATCATATTCTGTTTTTGACAGGCGTTCTTTGATTTCTTCGGGCATAGGCTACTCCTTCTTTTTCTGCAAGGCTTGTATGGTCTGCATGAATTTCACTGTTCTGTCAACCATTTTCTTTCTGTTTTCGGGACTGAATGTTTCCTCAACAGCTTCTTTGAACGCCTTTTTAAATTCGGGATTTTCGTCAAGGGATTTCTTCAAATTTGCCTTTGCACAGTCAGAACATATGTCTGTACTTGATATTCGGGGAAGTTCTTTCCCACATTGTCTACATTTCACCTATCTCCCTCCAATCTCAAACCTCGGTATCAGCGTATAAACGTCCACCGTATCAACACTGAACGAGTACCCGTATTTGGTCTTGATATACTCAAAAAATCCGCCTGGGTACTTGGTTTCGTCCTGGTCTATCAGTCCGACAGGAACATCAACGTCAATGCCCAGTTCCGTCTTCTTCACAATCACGAAGAAATTCTTTGCTTCGGTGTCCAGTGTGAAACTTTCCAGCATATCCTCCGTTGTGAGGTCATTCCACACTTCCGGCGCCTTGTACGGCTTTGGCAGATTGACATTCGGGATTTTCACCACGCACACGCTGGCGTTTTCCATTCCGCTTGCCTTTTGGTTGGCTCCCTGCGTCAGCTCCACTCGCACTTTGTCAAACCGTGTGCCGAAATATGTTTCTGTTTCCATCAGTCCGTTTATGTACCGGTTATAGACAACAACGCTGTCAACATAGCCTATTCCCATAGAACCTTGCTCCATCTCGTTTTCATTTCGTGCGGTATGCTCTGATTTTTGTTTCTGCTTCCCGTCCAATGAGTGCCGCCAGCTTCACCCTCGCAAACAAAATTACTCGCCTTTAGGCTTGCGCCGTTTTCGCTTTGCAGAATATAGGTTATGATTTTCTTATATCCCATTTCCTTTGCTATTCTCGCACAAGCCCCATAAAGCATAGAGCAAGCATTTCTTGTCCCATCAGTACAAAGCCTATTGATTTCACAAGTCAATCCATCATCAAGATGCCTGCTGACAGGTCTGCCGCATACGGCACAGCCCACCATTTTTTGCTCATCATACAGTCCTATGCAAAACTTACAACCAACTGTGGCATTATGATGTCTATGGTTTTTGTTTATGAAATCACAAGCTTGACGGAAAGTAATCGGTCTAATATTCAATGCTCTTTGCCCTCGCTTTCCTCTGGCTCCGTTGGCTTCTCCACTGGCTTATCCTCCGGCGGTCTGCTTATCGGCGCATTTCTGACGGGGTAGGGGATTCCTGCATACAGAAGATTCACGCCGTTGGAATCCAGGACACCGCCCAAGCTATCCCTTACCATACCATAAAGCATAGTGTCAGCCACTTTCTTATCCTTTGCCGCTTCCATTGTGGCGGTACTGGCAGAACCAGCGGCGGAATAGCCGATGCTTTCAGAGCCGGACGATATAGACGTTATAACCTTTCCCTTTACCGTCCCATCAGCCTGCGCCACCGTTCCCATGCTCTCCATTGCGGCGTTGTTGTAGCTGTCAATCTGATAGAGGAAGTCCGCCAGCTCACAAACACAGTCCTTGACCGCCTCCACATCTCGCTCATTGGTCGGATAGGCAAATTGCAGTTTATTCCCGGTTATCCCGTCAATCCTGCGCTCTGCCCTCCGTCCAAATCGCTTGTAATCGTCCGCAGACATTTTTCCGCCGTATTCAGTTTGGTAGTATTCATAATCTGCGTACATAGTTGCTCCTTATGATAAGTTGCTCTCTTTTGCCGCTTTTGCGGATTTTGCCGCCGCTGTAGTTGCCGGTGTAACATTTTCAGATTCCGGGTTCGTGCTGTTTGGGTTGATTGTTACGACTGCGATAGCGTCAATGTACTCTGCAAAAAGCGTAAAGCCCATGAGAGCATAGGAAACACCCGTTGCCCGGTCGTAATCTCCTGCTACCGCAAAGCCAATCAAATTTGTCACGCCATCTGTAGTGTAATGTAATCCCAGCTTTGCAAAGCCGCTATTCTGCGGATTGACATAGTAAGATACGATATTGTTGATAGGTGTGGCAATCATCTGTCCTCTTGGAATCTCGCTGGAAACGAAAGTCAGTTCCGCACCGAGGAAGTTTTTCAGATAGGTAAAACCAAAAGCCGTCTGCATGGTAATTTCGGAACTTCCAAGATATGCGTACAGGTCAAGCGTATTCACGAATACGGCAATGCCGGTCACGTTCCTGTGCATTTTCTTGAACTTGTCCTTAACTTTTCCAAGAGCCATAGCAAACGCCATCTGGAAAGTTTTTTCCTCAAAGGTCATTGTGCCTGTCTTGAGGTAGTCGTAAAATCTGCCGGTCACGTTCTCCTGCAACTCGACAAGAAACTCTTCGTCCGTCATGTTTATGGCAGCTTCCTCGCCGTGTTCTGCGACTGCTTCGATAGATACCTCTTTAGCGTATTTTTCAACCGTAATCTTTGCATACGGCTTTTCTTTTACGGTAAAGTGCGAACGGGGGATAAACTCACCCTCGCCGACTTTTCCGTCCTGCAACTCACCCTCTGCGTACTTTGACGTGAGTTCTGTGCCGTTCGGCTTCTCAATAGGGCGTGTAATACCCACAACTTCCTGCAACGCTTCCCAGTTACGGGCAAACTGCGTTACAAAGTCGATTTTTCTTGATGTAACCTGTATGTCGGCGCTTTTGATTAAGTTCTCATGTGCTGCCGTTGTAATTTCTGCCATTATTATTCTCCTTTACTGAAATTCAGAGAGATTCTCGGCAATAGCTTTCTGTCTTTCTGTCCTATCCTTAATGCCGAAGATTTCCTCCCTTGTCATTTTCTTTGCACCGCCGCCGTTTGGATTCAGCGGCCCCGTGAACGGTTTCGCCCGTCCTGCTTCAAGCTGCTCCTGCTTCTCGTCAACAAAAGCGGAAGCGTCTTTCTCTTTCATCTGCGCCAGCAAGTCAGACAGCCCTAAGATTTTGCCGTCCTTTACCTTCAGTCCGGCTTCTCTGATTTCTGCCATGATTGCTTTTTTTGCCGCTTCTGATGTAAACTTGTAGCCGCCGATCTCCTCTTTCAGAGCGTCCTCGAAGTCACGTTGCGCCAGTTTGTCCGCATAATCCTTTTCAGCGTCTTTTGCTTTCTGCTGCCATGTTGCAATCTCCGCCTGCATGGTTTCCACGTCCACGCCGTCAAACTTTTTCAGCGTTTCCTCTGCGGTGTCTGCCCGCTCTTTTTCCTTGTCACGGTCAGCGGTCAGCTTTTCGTTTTCTTTCTGCAATTTGGAAACGTCCTTCCCATACTGCGCCATAACCTTTTCGGACTGTTCGTCTGTCAGCCCCCAAGCCTTTAATTCATCTGTTTTCATGTTATCCCTCCGTTATTAGGTTATTTATAGGTGTGTAACCGTCCACCAACGGTTTGCCATTTTGTAGGACTTGGCGTGTCCAAAATCGGAATTGGTGGACTCGAACCACCGGCACACGGCTTATAAGGCCGCCGCTCTAACCGACTGAGCTAAATTCCGAGGGAGTGCGCCCACCCACAAGGGGCAGACGCTTGATAGGGAAATGTTGCACCTGCGCCATAGACCACCTGCAAGCAGACAGCATAACCACAAGCGCAAATGCACCCGTGCGGAATCGAACCGCCTTTACAGCACTATTACTGACGGGCGCACCCTCTTGAAAGGAGGGTAGGATTTATCGAAAATTAGATAATGTCAAAATAAAAAGACACCTCCACATAGCAGAGATGCCTTGCAAATCTGCCTGTATTTTTTCAGATTAGCGACTGAATCCGATTATCAGCCGGTTATTTATTATATTGTACCGCAGTTTGGCGGGGTAGTTGTACCAAGTTATTCCAAAATTTCCACATCAATACAAAACATATCTTTCAGATTTTTTCTCTGTTCTTCCGTTGGTGGCGTGAATGCCATCATATCAGTTATGGTAAATGTCAATGCACCACACACAGTTATTTTCGCTATTTCCTTTGGAACTCTGATACTTGCAACTCCTGTTACAGTAGTATTTTCATTATCCATTCCCATATCCTCCCTTTTGCGGTTTCCGACAGGGGAAAACTCCCTTATCAGAGTTATTTTGTTTTCGACAGGGCAGTGACCGCTTGCTCCTGTCTGGTTAGGTGCTACCTAACCGCACCCTGCGGAGCGGAGTCGAACCGCTTACTCCCGGGAGTTCCCCGTAGCACTTCCAGTTATGCTATCACGCAGGTACTTTTGCAAAAGTAATGGTCTTTCCCACCGTCAGAACCGAATAGACCCACACAGCTCACGGTTCTATGGTCTGCTTCCTATAAGTCGCCGCCGTCCATCACGGATTTTACCCGTGTCGCTCTTTCAGACCTCTTCCACTGTCCATCTTCTGTCTGCAAGGACTGTGCAGTGCGGGCTTACATAGTTTAACGTGTTCTTAAAGCCGCTATTCATCTCACACGATGCCACGTTTGGCGATTACTCCGCCGCTGGCCGCTGCCGATCAGATTTAAGAATTTTTCACATTTGCATGGTTGCAACATCGCTTCTTCATGGCCGTATCCTCCTTCTGTTTTTTGATTGCTAAAACTCCAAATGAACCCTAACTCGCAATCATGCACTCGCCCGTCAATCGGTGTGCGTTCCCACCGCTCATGCGGCAAACTGATCGTTATCCGGTTTCTATCTGCCGGACAAGTACATTGTAGCATACTTTTTAAAATTATTTGTACCAAATTAAAGCAAAAGAGCGGCATCACTGCCGCCCCTTGCAATATTACATCTCTGCAATTTCTCTTGCGTATTTTTTCACGATTTCGCGCTCTTCCCTACAATCAGCATCGCGACAAATCTGCTTTACCATAGATGATACGCCGCACATGAAATCCTCTAATGCGTCAAGCATACGCCCCTTACTTCCCTCGTCCCGGCTGTTGGAATACTCCCTTTTACGATTTCTGTACTCGTCCATGTCGGTATCATCACCAGACAAACGGGAATAGTTCGGACGGTGCATGTATTCCCCGGTGCGCTGATTGCGACCTCTACGGTAAGAATTGCCGTTGTCGTAATCGTTGGAGTAGTTTCCGTCCCGACTGTAATCACCGTTACGGGAATATACACGGTCACGGCTGTAATCTTCCATATCCCGGCTGTATCCTTCTCTTGAATACTCGCCGCCATCCTGCATCATTTCAATCTTATCCACGCCCTTCATGATTTCCACCAGCTTATAGGCGTTGTCCAAATTAGAAGAAGTCAATCCTTTTTCCTCAATCGCTTTTAACTCTTTTTCTGCGTTTTCTCTCAATTTATGCATAGCTTAACCCTCCCTTACTGCAATCAGGTTAGCGTTCTGCACCTGAATCGCCTGTGTTGACGTGTTCTCGACCGCAACAGGCACGCAACACCCTCTCGGAACGTCTATGTACGCCTGTGCTGACACATTAAAGAAGTTCTCCAAAGCCGCAGGGGTTACAATCATACGGGTGGACTGCAAAGGCTCTCCGTCAACTGCAATCGCAACGGAAATAGCTTCTACCGTACCGCCTGTCGGAATCTGAATATTCCCCGAAAAGCTGACAAGGAATCTTGCCTTGCAGTTATTGGTAAGTCCTCTTAATTTTACAATGCCGCTCCCCTCCCTGTGCTGAATGCAGTTTGAACCGCACACGGGAGTTTCGGTTAATACAACATTCTGCCCTGCGTCTACTGTCTGCAAGGCAATTCCAGTATATTCTGCCATGTTATTTTCCTCCAAATAAAAAACTACCAACTGTTTATAGCTGATAGTTTCTAAGTTTCTATGCTGTTTTGAAATCAAATTCCTCAAACTTCTCGCAAGTGCGAAAAATAATTCTATTGTTTACCCACCGTTGCAGATGTTTTAATCTGTGTCCAGTCGGAATATGCTCCTTGTCATAAAGCATCACATAAGGGTTATAGCCTAAATCTCTTAGCAAATACACCCTTTCCAAATCCTGCTCGAATGTGGTATCAAAATTGCAAAGCATATATACAGTGAGTTTTCTATAATCATATCCCGTATATTCTTTAAACATTTTAAGTTTTGGAACGATTTTCTCTTTGTCCTCATATCTATCCCACGCAAAATGAATATTCTTTGTCTTGATGCACTTTATCATCTCAGCTTTTTCTTCTGTCATAAGGCGAATGTCAACACCTTGCGAAAAATCCACCCATGATTTACTGTCAATAAGCTGTTGGAGAATGTCTTTCCATTCTTTACACGCTATCGGGTTCGGGTCAAGCAGGATAATGTTTTTCTGTCCTCTCCAAAACTCCGACAAATCAGCGACTTTATAAGCCTTTCGCCCCTCTTTTGCTTCAACGTGGCAAAAATCACACCCTCTCGGACAACCTCGGCTCATAAAGCCATAGGCAGTATCTTTTGTCAGTTCGGGATATAGGCTGTAATCAGGATAGATATGCTCAACCTCATAGGGAAGTTGGCTGTCGTTTTCTTTGTGGTAGACCTCTTTCCCATTCACCGACTTGATGCAATATCCGCTACCGCCCCTTATAATTTCCTTTGCATTCACAAAATCCCAATAATCCGGCGTAAAGCTGAATACCTTTGACATATACACCCTATCAAGCGGCGGATTTGGAAATCCATGCTGTATTGGTATGTACCACTCCACGCTATCCCCTTGCTGTTTATGCCATGCAGATAATTTCATCAGTGGCAAATTGGGGAAATTATGACCGTCAACATCTATCAATCCTATTCTCATTTCCTGCACCCCTTTCCATGTTTCTATTATCGCATGGTTTGATGCAGTCGTTGTACCATTCTAACCGCCACAGAAACTTACAAACTATCAGCTATATTCAGTTGTCAATGTCCAGTTAATCGCAAAAGGACAGAATCCATGTTCTGCCCTCCCACGTTGTAATAACGGCTCATGCCGAACATTTCCGATGTTTCACGGAAAAGATACTCTTTTTTCAGTTTTTAGCAGTTGCCGCACTGATTGCAGTTACCGCCCCAACCGCCGCCGTTGAACTGTCCGCAGCAGTTTGTCGGGAAAGATACCTGTGCCGGTGGCTGTACGACATATGCCGGAATCGGGCAGTCGTTGCCGGTTCTGCGGATAATCTGCGCCGTGTTAGCGTCCATTGCCGCCATAAGGGTAGCGTTCTGCGCTGTCTGGCTTGCCGCAAAGGAAAGCTTCTGGTTTTCCAGTTCAAGCGCATGAATACGCTCTGCCTGTCTGTTGGCTTCCATCTGGTCAAGTCTTGCAATTACCCTGTCTGTGTCGTTGTGGGTAGACTGGATAATATCGCAAGTGTTCTTTGCGCCGGAATACATCAGGTCTTTAATGTCCCCACGCACATCACAGCAACACTGCTGCGCATTGAACATCATGGTTGTAAGCTGCTGCATAAGAGCCGCCTGCTGATTGCACCGGGACAATTCAGCCTGTGAGAATCCTTGCATTACAGTAGTACCAAGGTTATTAACTGCACCAGTAACTGCATAAGTGCTGTCACAAATGCCGTTGCTGATACCGTCCAGCTTAGAAATGATAGACTGTGTATCAAACCCTCTCTGCAAGTCTGCCTGTGTAGCAAATCCCATCATTGCGCCGCCGGCACCATTACCGCCGAAGCCGCCGCCCCAGCCGCCAAATCCGCCCCAGCCGAACATGGAGAACAGGAAGAAAAGCGCAAGCATTCCCATCCAGTCTCCACCCCAGCCGTTGTTGTTTCCGTTGTTGCCGCTTAACAGAGCAACATCAGAAGCTGATAATCCGTCCGAATTCATGTAACATATACCTCCATATGTGATTTATTTACAAAACCGCTAAACGGTTATGTAGCGATTTAAAACATGCCTTTAAACAATCCCTGTGCCATCTGCGCCATTTGATTAGCCTGTTCAATCTGCTGTTGATTGACCTTTCCGGATCGCAAAAGCTCATTCATTTTATCCTGTGGGTTTGCACCCTGCATTTCCTGCAGGAACCGTTTAAACTCATTCATCATCTGGGAGAATTTATTTCCCCCTTGTGCTGGAAGTCCTCCCTGCGCCTGTTTGTTTCCCATCATTCCCATTAACGGATTCGCCATTGCTCACAACCTCCTTATTCGCCTTTATAGGCTGTTTTTCCTGTGCATTGGTAAATTGTTCAATCAGTGACTTTAACTGCTCAAATTCGTCACGCTGGACGTATTGAGAGAGGTCTATTTGTGGTTGCTCTGTTGGCATTGTCCTCTGATTGATTTCAAATTCTGAAATTTCCTGAAAGAAAAATGCATGAAATTCAGGACTGCCAATTTTATCAACAGATTTAACGTAAAAATATGGCTCATTGTTATCCATCATCCAAACGGTCTGCCCCGGCTGTACAATCTGGTTTTTCGCTCCGTCAATACCGGAGACTCTAATCCAGTCTACATTCTGCGTTGGGGCTGGTGCGCTCTGCTGTCCCCAGCCACCGCCTTGCGACTGATTATAATAGCTCTGCATAATGTTTGCCTTGCGCTGTTCGTATTCCCTTTCTAACTGCGCCATCTGCTGATTTAGTGCAGGATTCATTGTTAATGGCATTTTCCGATTCCTCCATGGATTTTAGTAGCATGTCAAGCATAATGCCGTCACTTGCGCTTTTATAATTGGGGCAGAACCCCCATAAATTGAAAAGTATTCCTGTGTTCATGGTTATATTTTAACGTACAAAAAAGAGACTTACCATGTCAGATAAGCCTCTAAATATTTTCATATATCATTCAAAAAAACTATCAAATTTGTTCCATTATCTTCCGCAGCATCCTTTTGCTGATCCGGTTTATAGTCGATTCACTGCAATGCATAAGTTCGGCACATTCCTCCAGGGTATACTCCTTATTCCGCAAATCAAAAAGTTGTTCTTCCCTTGGGGTGAAATTACATTCCCGCCTGAAATATTCTCTTTTCTCGGCATTAAAATCAGGAATAATGTTACGTGCCATGCTCTACTTCCTTCTCGCTGTCCCTCTGGTTCCCCTGGTCTTTCTAGTTCTCTTTTTGGTTACTTTCGTTTTTGCCATTTTCCAATATCTCCTCTATTTTTATTATATCCTCCGGCGTCAGATCGGAAGAAATTACATTCCCCTGGCTATCCATCAGCGTATATACTCCTGTCTGCTCCACAGTTGCCGTAAAATCATATTGATACAGATAAATTAGGAATCCTCCAACAATGGCAATCACAGACACAAACCACAGCCACGACACGGTTATCAGAGCCTTATGTGCCCTCTGCGCCGCAAGCTTCATCTCCTGAAGCAGCTCATTCGCAATATCCAGTGTTTCCTTGCTGTTTTCTTTTTCCTTCACATTATCCCTATTTTCCATATCATTTTCCCCTTCCGCTTTCAGAAATACATTTATCCGCATATTACGAAAACTTAGAAATAAAACCGTCTAATTGTTCTGCGGTTAAATCTCCAAGTCTTATACAGCTCAACATTCCATTTTATCACAAAATATAAAAGTTTTATTTTCCATTGCCAAACCTCCAAAATGTATTAGCGGCCTCAGACCCTTATGCAACTACTATATCCGCTATGTGGTCGCCCTCATTATTACTCGACCCTCTCCCAATTTGTATTTCCCTCATTATAGCAATTTTAGGTAGGGTTTGCAATTCTTAACTTTGTTCTCCTATAATTTTCATAAAATCGCTTTCGGATTTCTTCCTTATTTCTTCAGCAAGAACCGGAAGTTCATGTGTAAAAACAGGTCTTCCCATAATTTCCTCTATGTACTCATGTGCCTTTGAAAAATCTTTGCATAAATTGACTCCTGTATATGCTGTCAATATTGCCCCTTCTCTTATTGTCATAGTCTATCCCCTCTCCCAAAAATAAATAACACTCTTCCCGGACGAATCCCAAGTATCATAGAACCGCCCGTCTACCACCGTCACTACATGACCGTCAAGACCAAGAACATATGTACCATGTGGGAAGTTGCAGCAGAATTTGTACACGTCCATAGGATAATCTGGCTCATAGCGCACATAGCCGTTATCTGCCAGGTATTCGCCCCATACTTTATTGGCAGAAAGAACGTCCTTTTGCCTGTATGCAATCTGCACAAGAGCGTCAAAGACTTCGTTCCATGTGCGCCCCGTAGCCTTGCAACACGCACGAATGGCGCAGTCGCCGACACGTCTTTTCAAAGGATTAACATTATATTCCACCCATCTTTGCACAACTATACCTCCACAAATATCCACCGCCAACACCTATTCTGCACCATTCTTCCAAAGTGTCCTTGTCATATCCTAACAACCCACAAGCGACATCAACGGAACAATATGCAGCAATCACTTTTCCGTCCATTCTTTGTTGCTGAATAGACTTAATTCTTGTTTTAAGCGCACGTTCTCTCGCTGTTCCGTAATTATTGTTATAACTATATGTACACCACTCAAGGTTAGAAACTTCATTGTTTATTTTATTTTCGTCCTTGTGGTTTACACATGGTAAATTTTCGGGATTCGGGATAAAGGTTTCCGCAACAAGCCGATGTAATTGATATTTTCTTTTCGACCTATCCTCTTTGTAAAGCATTACAACATGATATCCAGAGTTAATCAGCCACGGTTTAAGAATATATTCTTTTTGTTTGCCAAACTTACTACCCTCACGGAAACTCTTTACCCTTCCAAGATTGCTGACCTGATACAATCCCTCATATCCTTTACATCTTTCCAAATTTCCTCGCTCATCTTCCCTACCTCCTACCACAATTTTACAACAGATTCGGGCGGGGGTTGTACCAATTTAAGCATATTCTCCATTGTTCCGCTTATTCCATGCTCTGCGTGCTCCGTTCTTGGTAGTATGCCAGTTTCCCATTTTTCCATATGGATTTTCCCAACAGCACATATATTTATGCTCGTCTCCAACTGTGCACCTATGCGGATAATTGCCGCAATAACGGCATTTTTCAAGCTTTACTTTCACTTTTATATCTCCTTGCCCCTGCATTACTCCGCTTTGTCTGCTCCCTGCCGAAATCAGCTACCTTTATGCGGTCATACTGTGGCTGCAAATCGTTCTGTTTGCAGAAATCATTGTACGCCTTGTTTTTCTGCGTCAGTTGGTAGGCCATGCGGTCATATTCTTGTTGCAGCTTGCCAACATCCATATCCTCGCGTGGATTGTTTATCTGCTCTTGTTTCTCTATCAGCTTGCGTTTCCATGCCCGAAGGCTCCGCTCCATAGCGCGCTGTTTCTGCTGTAATTCATACCGCTTTTTGTTTTCCTCGCTGTCAATTTTCAGATTGCCTTTTTCGTCCACATAGGGATTGCGTAAGCGTGGATCCCATGGCTTATGTGAATGCCTGCAATTATACCCATGCAATCCAAGCGGATTTTTAACGGTCCCTTGTCCAGTGTTCGGGTCCACATCATAGCCGGTCCGTTCCAGCAAATTCGGGTATTCCGGTGTGGTCCCTCGGATTTTATATACCTTGCCTTGCCAGTCCGCATGAGAAGCAAGTG
>PXZU01000075.1_pt1 | contig 16209 bp, 18 predicted proteins | sample 2941351 | NCBI WGS metagenome assembly PXZU01 (sample SAMN08721892, study PRJNA434045) | Viral metagenome, whole genome shotgun sequencing project. | isolation source: viral particles isolated from 30 fecal samples collected over 86 days | host: Mus musculus | place: Germany: Kiel | collected 2017-06 | reverse complement strand
CTGGCACATTATCCTCCGTGCCGGACCACGCCACAACAACCCCAAGGGGCGCGTTGATGAGGAACGCGGAAAAACCGCCCCCTGCGGGCGGGTCGGCCCAACGGGTTTCAAAGTCTCCGTCTGATGCCTTTGTGAGCATCTGCCCCGTGGTGCCCCCGGGCGGGACGCCCTTTCCCGGGTCGCCCTGTTTGCCGGGAGGGCCAATGATGTCTACCGGCTCTGGGTTGGGCAAACCGCCGTCGTTGCTCCAGCTCAGAATACCAGCCTCTGATACAGAGGGGATGAACGTGGTGCCGGGGTCACCCTTTTCGCCGCCGCCGCTGCCGCCTGGCTCACCTTTTGGAATACCAAAATCAAACACAGGCGCGCTGTCTGGGCTTCCTTCCCGCCTGGAGACAGTTGCATTTCTGCCCGGCTCCAGTGTGGTCACGTTACCCACCTGGATGTCGGGCGTCATGCCATCTTCCCCGTTTTTCCCAGGCTGGCCGGCGGGAATCCCGAAGTTGAACACCGGATTTGCATTGCTCCCCGTCCGGGTCACGGTGGCCTCGCTGCCGGCGGGCAGGGTGGTGGCCGTGGCCTGGATGTCGGGGACCACCCAGCCCCCGGGGGGCTGGGGAGATGGGGTATCGCCCTCTGTAATCGCCCCCTCCAGAATCAACCCCAGGTTGGCCCATACGGTGGGCAGGACGGTGCTCTCCCCCTGTTTGCCGCATACCCCGGCCATGAGGTAATACCCCCCCGGCTCAGACAGCACCTCAGCGGGCACCGTACACGCCCCGCCGGTGAGAGACACAGTCTTTTCCATGCACCCAGCCTGAAAAATTGCCGTCTTCTCCAGCCCGTCCCAGTCCTCCGAGAACTCGAACCGCACCGGGTAGACGTTGACGCTCCCGGATGTGACCGGCTCCTTCTCTCGGACGGTCAGCTGGTTTTTTTCTGCGTAAAGTACAAACATTAATGCACCCCTTTACCTTGATTTTTTACAAAGATATGGTATAATTTACAAAAGGAGGTTTTTATGAGCATTAATATTTCTCTTTCAAATTTTAAGTGCCCATGTTGCGGTAAAATTCTCGAAAAGACCTTTCAAGACCCTATAAGGAGAAATTCTGTGTGCTGCGGGAACTGTTCTGCTCCAGTATCTTTTGTTGTTATAGGTGGTGGCGCTGCTCCAGGATCAGGCGGAAACGGCGGAAACGGCGGAATTGGTGAAAACTCAATTCCGTGGTATGCACCAAAAAAATAATTTCAGTTGCCGCCCTAATTAGGGCGGCTTTTTTATCCCATTGCCGCCACCTTGTCCAGCAGGGCGTCCATTTCCTCCACGCTGTACTTGCTTGTGGCGTAGCCGGACGGACCGACGTCCCCGGCCAGTGTCTGGACGGACAGCGCCGCTACCTGTTCCTGAAGCTCCGCTACCTGGGCCTGAAGATTTTCCATTGTCATAGTGCAGCCTCCTCACATAATAATCCGTCGCCCCAGGCGGTCCAGGACCATGCGGTTGTTTTTGTCCACCAGCTGGCCGGTCTGTGATTTCTTATGCACACCGTAATAAAGGATTATGCAACCCGGAGCCCCCGCGCCGCCTGTGCCGCCTTTTCCGACACTTCCCGAATAGCCGTTGTATCCATGCGCCCAAGCTTCGAGGTAAGCTTTTACACCACTGTCAGGACCTCCAACTTTTGTTATGTCACAACTCGCCTGAACAGAAACAGAACTGCTATTGACAGCACCGGCGCCACCACCACCGCCACCACCAGAACCGGCCGATCCAAAGGTAGCTCCTGACGCCCCATTTGCGCCATCGCCCCCTGAGCCACCGTAACAGCGAAATTTAGTACCAATTGCTCTAGGGCGTCCACTATCTGTATATATACTAACGGAGCCAGATGATTGACGTCCTCCTGTTCCACTGCTGCCCGGAATGCTGCCAGAATTTCCGCCAGCTCCACCTCCGCCAACAGCTGAAATCTGCGTATTGACACTTGCTCTTATGTCCTCATAGCGCACCCATGAATCGGAATAACTTGATCTCGTTGCTGAACGAGAAAATGACTCCCCTGAGTAACCCGTACCACCTGATACGCCATTTACGCTTTCTCCATCTGACCCCGCGCTTCCACCATCACCGCCATCTGTTCCATTCACCCCCGGAAGCGCATAGACAATCCCGGATATTGTGTCAGTGTAACCGGTTTGAGACAAAGAGCCATCTTTTGAGGAGTGCTCCCCAAATATAGTTTCACTCCCCACAGAACCATTCGATACTCCGGCTACACCACAGGCATACGGAATGCTTGTCTCAGAAATATCTTTTATTTCTACTCTGAATATTTTCCCAGGTGTCCCGGAAATTCCACCAGAACCGCCATTCCCGTTCGTATAACCTTTCGCTGTAACGGAAGCAGAAAGAGAGAGACTACCTGTTTTTGAATCTTTAGTCAGCGTTTGACTTGTAGTTCTTTCATCTTTAGGGTCACGAAGATTACTTCCCCCACTTCCGACTGTTCCGTTTGTCCCATCAAATCCAGCTTGTCCTCCTCCGATAAGGACGGCAATTATGTTTGTTGTGCCATCGGGCACTTGCCATGAACCGCTCCCTGTCAAAACCTCATGATGATCATATGTAACAATTTCCTCGAACTGCGGCGGCACATAGCCCACCAGCAGTTTCTCCTGAGCTTTCAGGGTGTTGGACAGGGTAATGTCGGCGCTCTCCAGGCAGGCGGCCACGCCGGTCTTGTCAAAGGGGTGGTAGGTAGCCAGCCGGTCCCCAGGGGCCTCCCCCTGATAGACCACGGCGGAGTCCACCCGTTCCCGGCACCGGTAGTAGTCGGCCAGCCGTTCCGCCACCGCCTGGGAGTTGACCAGGGACACCAGGGTTGCGTCCTCTACCGTCTTCACGTTTGGGGTATTGGCCTCCTGCACCGAACGGCTGACCTGCCGGGTGTTGTGGATGTAAGTCTTGCCGGTAAGGGTCCCGGACCCGGCGGACACCCGCGCCCAGTTGGCCCCGCTGGCCTGGATGGTAAAGCCCTGGGCCACCAGGTCGTGCATGGGCTCGTCAAAGGTAATCACGTCCCCCGCCTGGGCCGTGCCCTCAAACAGCTGCTTTTCCTCCGTCCAGGGGACGTACTGGTGCTCGGTGACGATCACTTGGGTAACAACACCGTCGTACTCGGTGTTGGCCCCTGTGTACATCTTGTCGCGGCCCACGGTGCCTGAAATGCCGTCCCAAAGGCCCTCTATCCTGAGTACCCCGTCCAAATCCGTCCGGATTGCCGCCCCAATGGCAAACAAAACCTGTACCAGATTGTCCCGGGCGGACCGCTTCGGCGGGTTGGCGTAGGGGAGCCAACCATAGAGCTTGATTTTTTTCAAGACATTCTTGATCTCAAATGGAACCGGGCCACAGATATCGGTGATGACCTCCGCCGCCGTCTGCCCGGTGTAGATTCCCCCGGCGTGGGGCTGTTCAATCAGCCGCCCGATTGCGGATGTGCCATAGAACTTGTATTTGTTCGGCCCAATACGGTCCACGGTCTGGACGTAGGAGATACACACCAGCCGCTCCCGATAGTAGTAGTACAGGGGCGTGTTGCGGGTAAACTCAGTCAGGGACTTGTCCTCACTCTTTACCACGGCGGTGAAGGTGTTGGGCTCCAGCTTCATGGATGGTAGGCTGGCCGCAAGGTGGATTTGCCCGGACTTGATGTCCGACGCTTCAAACGTCCGCCCGTCATAGACAATTTTGTTTTTCATGTACTCACTCCGCCAGTCTCTGGGGCTTTTTAGCCCGGATGGTTACATTCAGGTTGCCCCACCATGTCCCGTCGTCCATGGGGATCAATTCATCGTCGCCGCCCTCAATCATGGCTTCAAAGGTGATGGAGTCCATACCATATGGCATTTCCACCGTGTGGCTGTTGACGGGGGCGGACAGGGCTTCAAACAGGGCGTCGTACTCGTTGACGGCAAGGTCTGAGGTGGTAATCACCAGGTCGTAATCGTAGTAGGTGCCCACCAGGTCCCGCTCATAGTCACCGGACAGCATATCCCCGGCGTTGGTCCCGTCCGGGATGCGGAAGGAGCGCTTCAGACTCTCCACCCCAACCCCGGAGAAGCCCCGGCCATCAATTTTGAATAAGTACTCCATCACTGCACCCCCGCGCCCACACGGGCGTCCTCAGCATCAATGACGGGCTTGAATACCTGAGCAAACTGGGCAAGCTCACCCTCAAAGCGAACGATGACCTGGGGGCGGACAATAATGGGCGTTTGCCGCCCGCTGTCGTTCCCGCCTGTTCCGTAGATGGCCGGGGGCGGGCTGGAGTAGGCCGCAGACGGTGCCATGTCCGCCGTGGCAATTGCTACCCGGCTCTGCGCCGCTGGCATTGCCGCCACAAGGTCGGAGATTACCCGCTCCCGGGCCACCGGCATTGATGTTTCTAGGGCAGATACTGACCGAGCGCGGGACAGGCCATAGGTGCTGATACCGCCATCCTCTCCGCCGTTGGACAGGGTCATTGGTGCCGCCGCCGGTCCGTCGCTCTGAGGGGAAACTCCGCCGCCACGGGGGGCAGCTCGCCGCCCGCCTCCCTGGACCGCTCCGCTGTAATCCGGGACTTCCGGCATTTTCATGCTTTGCAGCTCTTTGCCCCGTCCGGTCAGAAATGCGATTGCCGCAGCCAGCGCCAGTACCGCCGCAATTACCACGCCAATAATAATCAGCCACTGTCCTAACGTCAGGGATACCGCCGTACCGGCTATGGAAAATGTTGTGCTGACTGCGCTTGCCGCTCCCAACGCCCCGGTGATTGCAGCTATAATACCAGCAATGGGGCTGATAACGGCCAGGAATGCCACAACACCCACAACCGCTGCCTGTGCTCCATCCGGGATACCGTTGAACCAGTCCATGAAGGTGGTTGCCATTTGGGTAAGCGTAGTCAAAAATGGTTGGATGCTTTCCGCAAGCCGGGACATGCTTTCCTGGAAACGGAGGTTTGCCTCCCGGCTCTCCATGATAGCCTGGTTATTCTCCCGGAAAATGTCTCCTGTCTCTCCATAGATTATCCCCAGGTTGTTCATGATAAGCTCAGCCCGTTTCCCTTCGTCGCTGAGAAGGGAAAGACTTTCATTGAATGCGTCCTCACTCTCACCCGCCCAATTCAGGGCATCCGCTAAAACGCCGGTGACCTTTCCGGTCTTGGCGGTCTCGTTGGCCGCTTCAATCAGGCCCTCAATGGGGAGGGCGTCGCCGAAGGTACCGTATACCCCCGCCGCAATCTGTGTCCACTTGGCTACGTCCTCCTCATTCCGCGCCAGAGAGGCAAGGAGCTGTGAAGCTTCCGCCGCTGTGTCAATATCGCCCAAGATTTTGTAGAAATCGGTAAAAGCCTGGTTTGCAACATCAACATTGAGTCCTGCAGCTTCAAAGGCTGTGTTAAGTTTCCCCTGTGCAACCCGGTATTCCTCGGTGGCTTCGTTTAGGCCTAGCACCCATTGGACCAGGTCGCCGATCTTTCCAATCAGGAACTCGACAGAGTCAGCGGCAAGCTTCCCGGCCACTACCCCGCCCGCAATGCTGCTTGACAGAGAATCAATGCTCCCTGAGCTGTTTTCCGCAGATTCTCCCAAAGAATCAATTTTTTCGGAATAATCGCCAACCGAATCACTAGCTTCATCCAAACTGTCGGCCAGTCCCTCATATGCGTCTGCGTCTCTGCCCGCGATGTCAGCAGCCTTGGAGCGTTCCAGTTCTTCGTTTAGCTCTCGGGCGCTCCGCTGGGCGTCGTCGAAGGCGTTGTTAACTCCATCCAACGCACTTTCCGCAGCTCTGGAATCCTGGGCCATATTATCCAGGCTGTCGGCAACAGAATCCGCGCTAACCCCATTCCGCTCCAGCTCTCTGGTAACATCAGCCAAAGCGTCGGCGGATTGTTTGGCCTCCTCCTTTGCCTTTTCCAGGGCTTGGGCAAGGACCTGGTACATTGCGGCGTCCTTTTTCTCCATCCCGGCTTCTTTAGCCTGTTCCATCGCCTTGCTAAGGTCGGAAACTTCCTCCTCCGCAGCCGCAACCGCTTTTGTCAAAAGCTTCTGTTTCTCAATCAGAAGGTCGGTATTCTTGGGGTCCAGCTTCAATGCGTCGTTGACGCTCTTTAAGGAATTGGCCGTTTTTTTAGCTTCATCCTGAATGGTTTTATAGCCTTTTTGAATGTCGTTTTTAGAGAATTCAACACCGATTTTTACAGTACCGTCGTTTGCCACGCTGTCACCCCCTCGGGCGGTTATTATTTTCTGCCTGCCGCTGTGCTTCCTCAAACCGGCGCTTGACGTAATCCCTCATGTCCTGCTCCGTCCGGTGCTTTGCCTGTTTCCCCAGGCTGTACCGGGCTTTCTGCTCCACGTAGAACCGCCGCTGGTCCTTGGGCACGTCTTTCAGGTCGATGGTCCGATACCGCATGATTTTGCACAGCTCGCAGTCATCGGGAAGGGACTTAAAAAGGGCCTTGAACGTCCACCAGTGCATTTCCGCCGTGGTCAGGTCGATTTTGTACGCCCCCATGAATGCGGCGAATATATATTCACTGTCCTGTTGAAAGTCAAAGGCCATCGGGCGGGACTTCTGAGCGGCCACGCTCTTTTCTTTGCTCTCCGCCGTGTAGAAGGTCAGCATAGCGTCAAGGGCCTCTTTGGACGAGGGGAGGCCCAGCCGGTCCATAAACCCGGCCAGGCGTTCCGCCCGCTCCTGTTCCTGCCCGCCGTTCAGGATTATGGATTGAAACTCCATCCACACCCGAAAGTCCGTATCAACAGGGTACTCCCAGCCATTGACCGTGATTGTTTCCGGCGGGGCCTGATACAGGCTCATTTCTGATTACCCACCGCCTGAGCCGCCATAATCAGCTGCTTAACCTCCGGCTTGCTCAAAAGCTCCCTGGCCGCAGACATCTGGGATTCAATCGTGCTCTTGATTCTGGGGCCGTCATAGACGGCGATCATGTCCATGGACACCTTCAACAGCTCGTTGGTGTCCACCTCTTCCAGGGGAGGAACGCAACCAGGGGCCAGGCCGTCCACAAAGGCATGGCGGGCTTCCACCACGCCCCGGCGGGTCAGCTCTCCAGCCTTGTATTTGGCGTCAAGGCCGCTGATTTCCTCAATTCGCTCATCTACCGCCAGGGTGCGGGCTGGAAGGGTGTACTCCTTGCCGTTGATCTTGATTTTGTAGGTAATCATGCTGTTTCCTCCTTAGACGCTGGCCTCAGCGGCGTATGTGTACTCTGTGGGCTTCACGCCAACGCTCCGCAGGTTGATGGAGATTGCGGAGTTCTCCCCGGCGTTGCCGCCGCCGTCGCTGTTGACGATGATGGAAGCGGTGCCCTTCTCTCCCTTCCCGGTGAGAACAGAGAAATAGACATAGGGCACAATGACCGCCTGCCCGGTTCCATGGGCCACTCTCAGGGAGAAACAGTAGTCCTGGAAGGGGTCTCCGATATACCGGTCGCCGGAAATGGCAAAAGTGCGCTGTGTGCCGGTCTTGGTGGTGGACAGGCCGGTGCGGATGTACTGCGAATCCTTGGTTACCGGGTTCATCTGAGGGTCAAGGCCGGAAATGCCCAGCTGTACCACCGTGTAGTCGTTTTCCGTGGCCCTTTCCTCCAGGTTGATACCAACCGCAAGGACAAAATCGTCATTGGTGGCAAACCCCTCAAAGGTGGTGGACGGGGTATAGTCCTTCATCAGTTCGGATAATTTCACGTTTTTTCACTCCTATTCGTAATACCGGACCCGGCACTGGCACATCAGCTTAGCGACGCTGCCAGAGGCGTTTACCCCCGCCGGGTTTGGCATGTTTTGCAGATTTTCAATGGATAAGACTTTACGGCCCTCAAATTTCGGGAAATTCCTCAGCCGGTTTTGCTCTGTGATCCACGCCATAAACGCCTGGGCGTTTTCCATCTGCTCCACGTTAGCGTTGCTGGTGCCGGGGTCCTGGGGAACCATGGAGACAAGGGCGAAGTCATACCGCTTAATTCCGTGGCCCCGGAGCTGCCGCTTTTCCCACTCCTCACCGTAGACCGTCTGAACGCTGACATTCCCGCTCTTGTCGGTGATGGTGTTGAAATAGAGGAATGACCGCAGGCCTGGGTATTGCTTCAGGTATTCCACCATTGCTTCGTGCTTGCTCATGTGGCTACCGCCTCCTCAGATATGCTTCGATATCCCGGCACAAATCGCCCTTGTGGGCCGCCATCGCCGCCACTTCCCAATGGGAGGTGGCAAGGGCGTGTTTATCTGTACTGTATTGCAGTGGTGTTGTGGTGGCGTGCTTGGAGTGGTTGGGCAGGGCGTAGGTGCTGCCCCGCTCATCCACAAAAACCACTCCTTCCCACTGAAAATGTGCGTAAGGCGATTTATAGTGGACATATTCTGGTGTGATGTCCACAGTCTGGTCCAAAGCCCCGCTGTCCATGGGCACATAGTCGGAGCAATACGCATGGAGCCGGGTGTGAGCGTAGGTCATAGCGGCATCGTCCAAAATCCGGTCTAAAATCTGCCGTGGGGTCCGGTTCCATCTGATTTCAATTCTCATACGCCCTCCAATCGGTAGTGGGGAAGGGGCCCATCTGTGTTGTCCTTGAACAATCGCACTTCGAAAGCGTCGGGGCGGCGGCTCTCCACCACGGCCTGTACTGTCTCTGGGGTGATCTCCTCCGCCACCTCTCCCAGGATGATGTAGTCGCCCGGGGAAAAGGTGAAGCCCTCCATGTCCGTTTTCCACTCCAGGTATGGCCGGTATTCGGGGTACTGGGGCACACGCAGGAGGTAGGCAGCCCCTTCGTTGACCTCCTGGCCGGACTGCCACCGCGTCTGTTTCCCAGCCCAGAAGCAGTCACGTAGGACGGTTTTCTTCCAGATGTCCAGATAGTCGGCGCTGTCCCGGCCCGCCCGCTTGTTCAGAACGGTCACCGTGTGGATCCAGGTGGGCAGCTTTACGGTTGGGAATGTCATCCAATCACCACGCTTACCAGTTCCACAGGCAGTATCTCCACTACCTGGTCATAGACGGAGGCCATAGCCTCCTCCTCCGTCTTTGTCTGTTGGGTTCCAAAGGAGACGGACACACCATCATTGGAAAAGCTGTTCACCGTTCCGCCCTGGCTGGCCTTCTGCACGCTGTCCAGGGCGTTGATAATCAGCGTCATGCACAGGTGGATGTCGCAGTCAACATCCGTAATCCGGCCCATGGTCCAGTAATCCAGCTTGGCCCGGGCCCTGCGTTCCAGCAGGGGGAAGGCGGAAAGCTCCGCCGTTCCCCCGTGGGACACATACTGCTGGTGTGTCAGGTACTGGCTCATACCTGGTTGGATTTCCGGGCAGCGGAGCGGACCGCAGCGCCGCCAGCGTCACCGAAGGACACGTTGGCAATGCCGTCCAGGTACTCAGCCCACAGCTTCATACCCATAATTGCATAGGTTTCACCGACCGCGGTGCTGTAGTTGCCCTGAGCATGGAAGCCAATCAGGTTTGTTTCGCCCTGCACGGTGTATTCCAGGCCAAGTCGGGCATATTCGCTATCGTTGGGGTCGATGTAGTACAGGTCAATGTTTTCTGTGGGAGTTGCCAGCACTTTCCCTGGCGCAATACCCGGAATATCATTTCCATCACTAGTCTGCCCAAGCGTTTCGGGAAGCAGGAGCAGGGTGGAATAGCCCATGAAGTTTTTGATATATGTCAGGCCAAAATTCATTTGCGTGGAAATGACCGCTTCGCCCAGGTAGTCGTAAGCATCCAGGATGTTCGCAAAACCGACAATGCCGGTCGTGCTTTTCCGAATAGAAGCAAACTTATTCAGAACAAGGCCCTGCGCTCTTGCGAGAGCCGCCTGCCAAGTTGCCGCCGTTCCGGTCAAGCTGCCGGTATTGAGGAAGGTGTAGAAGTTGCCGAGAACAATGTTTTGAAGCTCCAAAAGGAATGCATCATCGCTCTTCTCAATAGCAATTTCCGCACCGTACTGTTCTACATCCTCAATGGGGACAGCGGTGGCATATTTTTTTATTGACAGGTCTTCAAAGGTTTTCTTTGCGACTGTGGCCTTGCTGTAAGGGATTACGTTGCCGGGTTCGACATCCCCGCTCTCCAGCGCTACTTTGGCGGAATAGGACACAAGCCGTGATCCGGGGGACTTGCGGATGGGCCGTATAACGCCCATAATATCCCGCAGCGCGTCCCAGTTGTCGTTAAATCTGGTTACGAAATCGACCTCACGCGCGGTAATTCCGTTGTATACGTTTGGCAGGGAATCTCGCGGGTTGGTCAGAGTTTCCACTTTGCTGGCTGCAAAAAATTGAAACCCAATGTTTTTTAATTTGCTCTTGCTTTTATGCATATTTCTTTTTTCCTTTCACATAATCTGATTCTCCAGGAGCGCTCTTTGACGCTCAGAGGTGGACATCAAATAGCGGCCTTTGTCGTCCTTCTTAAAAATGTCCTCTTTGGTCATAGGTTTGCCCTGGTGGTTGTCCACCTTGGAAATCTTCAACGGCTCCTGCTGGGGATTCCTGAAGATACCGTCGGCGTCCTTGGTCATGGCTTCAAAGAGCTTGGCGGGGGACTTGCCCTTGTTGGCGGGGTCGGCAATGGCCTTTTTCAGCTCGGCCACAAAGTGGGCACGGGTGTAATCGTTGATAAACTCCTTGCCCTCCAGGGCCTGCTCGGCGGCGGCGGTGAGAATCTGATCCGCCTGGGCCTCTCGCTCGGCCTTCTTTCGGGTGGCCTCGGCCTCCTTATAACCGTCCAGCTCCTTCTGGATCGCCTCAATGTTGCCGTTTGCTTTCTCCATGTTGGCAATCGTGGTGTCCTTTTCGGAAATTTGCTTCTCCAACTCGCCGATTTTCCTCTGCTGGTCCTCGAACTTCCCTTTTGCCACGTACTCGCCGCCGGACAGGTCCGCCAGCTTCATGTCCTTGGTCTTGGCCTGGAACTCCTCCAGGGTAAGGGACTTGCCGTCAAAAATGCTTGTGAAATCCATAGTCTGTCCTTTCTGCCCCGAAATGGTTTTAATTTGTAAAGCCGCTGCACCACAGCGCGGGGGCTGGTGCCTTTAAACCTCCGCACCTGGAGGAATGTTGTATAAAACCGCCTGAGCGAATTTTACCAAAAGAAAAAGAGCCAACCACCGAGAAATCCTCGGTAGCTGGCTCCTATTGCCCTTCCCCCGACACAATCGCCGGGGGGCTGTATTTAATTGTCTCTTTGACCTCAATCACGACATATTTGTCGCCTTTTCGGCGGACTTTTGCGTCATTTCCACGTTTAATTATAGCCTCTATGGCTTGGATTGTCAACACATCAATCATTGCAAAATGACACCAACCCGCCCAGAAACTTCACATCCTCCAGATGGACGCCGGTGAAGGAGTGCGTAACATTCTTTTCGCTGTCATAGATGGAAAGCGAATAACGGCAATCGCCATAATGAGTACGCTCCAATTTCCCCAGCTCCCCAGTGAATCCTTTGTAGGTTACTTTCACGGTTTCCACTCCTTTTTTCTGATGGGCCAAAGGCCAAACCTCAATCTCCATGTTGTCAATTTCTTTTTTGCATATATTTCCCCAAGTTTTTGTAAAGGCTTCCACAAATTCTCTTTCCAAACTCATATTTTTACCACCGTCGGCCCCGTCTTATAAAACTCGAACTTCTTTTCTGCTTCCAGAATATGCATTGAAAATGAGCGTTTTCCCGTGTAACTGGTTCAAGTAATCTTCGCACGCACTCGAAAATGTTTTCCCCGTCCCATATGTCCCTTTCAAAAACATACCCTCTTTTACTTCACATTTTTGATAAGAGACTATAATGTCCCCATCTGGGCGCCTCCATGTTTCCAAGCGTTCTCCAAGTGAAAACAAAATTTCCTGTGCATTCATTTTTGCCCTACCATCCTTTCGTAATTGTCGGCCCCGTCATGGACCGCGTTCTTTCCGGCCTTGGGGTCAGCCCGGCCTTTTCGCAAAAGCTCTTGTACTCCCGGCCCAGTGCGGCGGACCGTTTCCGAGCCTGAGTAGCCCCGATCTTATCCCCAGCGGCTACGCAGGCGTCCCGTTCGTCCTTGGCGTACCGGATCGCCGTCTCCAGCTGCCGCTGCTTCTGGCTGGCTTCGTAGCGGGTCATGGTCTTGCCCCTGTACTCAACCGGGGCATTGGACCGGGCGTTGATCTCCCTCAGCTCCTTATCGCTGTGTACGGGCTTGGAGACGCCCAGAATAATAGGAGTGGCGAAATGGTGGCAATTTAGCGTGCCGATTGGACGCTGTAGCCGCTGATTCAGCCGCTCATACTCCTTGTTGCTGAACTGTCGCCCCTGGATGGGCTGATGGTCCGGGGCGCAGAGCCCGTGTGCGGAGATTTCTACCCCGTCCGCCCCGAACTCCTCCCCCGTCTCCTCCATCATGTCGGCGTTCAGCCGCCGAACGCCCTCCAGGATGTTCATGCGGGCCTGACTGTCCAGCCGCCGGGAATAGCCGCTGTCGAAGGTCACACGCCGCAGCCCGCTCCGGGCCATGTCCCGCACCGTGGAGCGCATAGCGGTGTTGTAGTCCACCGTACCAGTCCGCACAAAGGTAATTGCCTTGTCTATGGCGGAGATATAATACTCCCGCAGGGGGATTACCCGTTTACCCCGCTTGAAGCCCACCATATAGGTGTGGCTGAGGTTGGATGTTCCGTCCATTGCCACCCGCTTAGCCGATTCCACAAAAGCAATCAGGTTCGCCCGGCTCCGGTAGTTGCTCAGCTTTTCCATACCTCGCGCGGCGTAGTAGGTGTTGGCAAAATCGATGTTCTCCGCCGCCACCTCCTCAAACAGCCGTTGGACCTCTTTCTGGTTCATAGCCATAATGCGGGCTATTTCCTTCTCTATGGCGTCCAGGTCTGCCCCGGCGTACTCAATCACACTCATAAGCCGGTGGCTGTCAGAGGTGCCGATATCCCCGATCTCCTTGATTCTCTCGCATATCCGCCGGACCACATAGCGGTTTAGCGCTTCCAGGTTGTCCACAATGTTGTCGGGCAGGCCCTCTATCCAGGATTCATTCAGCAGGCAGCTCATACCGCCCCAGCCTCCTGCCACGCCTTGTAGATTTTCGGGCCCTGGAGGGCAATCCAGTCCACCATTTCCTCGTTGCGTGCCCATGCGTCAATCTGATTGCTGTTGCAGGCTAAACCGCTTTCGTTGAAAAATGCATGGACGATTTCGTGTCGCAGAGTTTCTTTTATCTGGATATCCAGAACGTCCTGTGTCTCATTTTCCCACTCTGGATATGTACTCATATCACATAGCACGATTTCTTTTAATGTTCCACTGCAATATCCGTTGCAGTCAGCACGCTTGAAATATTCATCTTCGTTATATTTCTTGACGATAATGGTGTACTCAGTCCCCAAAACGCTGATTTTCATTCTGATTCCCTCCCTCGTTCATCCCCGCCTCCTCCAGCAGGTCAGCGGCATTTTCTTCCGCAATCTCCCGAACTCTCTTTTTTGCTTCTTCAAGAGACACATTAAACAGCCAGGAGTTTATATCTTCCTTCCCTGCCGCACCAACGCTTTCCGCCATTACAAGCTGGTTGAAATGTTCGGCCATCTGCTCTATGTAACCGTCGGACCAATCAAACTGTACTTTCCATGGCCCAATGGGAGCGAGATTGTTCCTGTTGACGATAGCGTCCACAGCGTCCAAAAGATCGTTGGTGCCCTTCTCTAGCTGGCGGCGGAACTTGGTCATAAACGCAAAAGTATCATGTAACGCCGCTCTCATTGCTGTCGCTGTTTCCGGGTGCGTGGAAGGCTCTGTTAATATTCCACGGTTTAATCCAGCAAACAATTCCAAAACCCTGAAATTGACCTCGATACCCTTCTCCAGGTCAGCAGAGCGGATATCAGGGGTGTGCTCCTGAATCAGGCCCTCTTTTCCGCCAACGCCCTTGACCAGCATAAACATGTGCTTCTTTTTTTCGTCCGGGTATCGCAGATTTCCTTTTTCATCCCGGTCCATAAGGGTTTTGTCAACGAAAACCATCTTCTCCCCGCTGGCATACTCCCGGTTAAAGCGGTTGTAAGCTTCCACCGCCTGTTCCATGACGCTGTCCAGCCCGTGGGTGATCTTCACGCCGTTGGTACCGTTCACATCCTGTCGGTTGACCGTTGGGCACTTGTACCGGCCAAACAGCGGCTTGCTTACGTTGGGGATTTTCTCCTCCGGGCTGATACCGGCCCACGCCGGGACCTCAGTCAGGGCAATCTCCTTGCCGTTTTTATAGGCCGTGTTGAGGATCACCAGCGTGTCAACGCTCTGCCCGGATTCAGTCTCATCCTGGCGCACCATCTGGGTTTCAAACCGCTCATAAATGGTATTGTATTCGTCCTTGAACTCCCCCACCTTCATGATACAGGCCAGAATATCATTCCCGATGGATTCACAAACCACAAAATCGCTGTTTTTTATGATGTCCACGCCCAGGTGCTTCCCGTCGGTGTAAGGTTTGACAATGCAGTCCCCGGTGCCCAGGGCCACCTCCGCCGCCATATCCAGCCGGTCCCCGGTGTAGTAGTCCAAAAACTCCTGCATATACCGGGCCCGTGCGCTGTCTCCCTCAATGGTGATATCACTGTCCTGCAAGGTCAGCGTGGACAGCTTATTTGATATGACAGCCGTCAGGGATATGCCGGTGGTATCGCTGTAATCATCCACCGAAACCGGCTTTGGCTGGAGCGACAGCCCCAGCCTTTCAGCAAGCTTCAGGAATATTTTTCGGATAAAGTTCATGGTATCATCCCCAGTTCAGCCAGTCGAATTCACGGGCCAGTATCGTATGGCAGAAATAACGTGTGTCGTCCATGGCGTGGTCGTTTTCTTTGACAACCTCCTCAATAAGATTGTCGTTGTTGTCAGTGTCCCAGGCATAAAGCCCAAACTCACTGATACAGGCGGTGCAGGCTTTCCCTATTTTGACCCGGCCGGCCGCCAATAGCGTAGAGACGGTCGAAATACCGTTCATCACATCGTTTACGGCGTTCACCACAGAATAGCGTCCATGCCGGTAAATCGTTGTTTTGAAGCTGGCGGCGGATGGGTCAACCACAATCAGCTCAATGGGCAAGTTTCCAGCCAGCTTTTCAATGGCTGTGTAATACTCCTCGTCGGTCTTCTGGCCGTGTTCTCGACCGTTGTAGTAATACTCCCGCCACCGGTATGCCACGCCCTTGTAAACGGCCCACAGGCCAGCAGAGAAGGGATTCAAAGTGCCGTAGTCCACCGAGATGTAGTACAGGGTTCCGGGCCTTGTGGTGCCGTTCCCGTCCAGCCAGGGGGTCTTGTCGGTGGTATGCTCTTTCTCCTTAAAATTCGGATACACAAGCCCGGTCGGGTCTACCCACAGCCCCCGCACATACCAGTCGTAAAAAATCCCGGTAAACCGGCTCCTGTACTGCTCCAGCGTCTTTTCGCTGAGAGACGGGTTGTCCGTCATCTCGAAATGCAGCCGCAGGGCGTTGTGTTCTTCCTTTTTCAGTATCCATTCCTGGTAAAACCAGTGTTTGGGCCCCTTCGGGTTGCAGGAAAACCACAGCTTATTCCCCTCAACGCTGCACCGGGCTATGGCCTGATCCACAAACGACTTGGGCATAAGCGGAACCTCGTCCAGCAGCACTCCGGCCAGCGTCCGGCCCTGGATCAGGGCGTAACTGCTTTCATCCCGCCCGCCGAAGACCTCAAAATAGTTGACCTTGCGTCCCCAGCGGACCTCCAGAATCTTCTGGGACCGCCTCCACTTGGCTTTGTATTTCTTTTTTGTCCGCGTCATGGATATGTACGGGATAATTATGTTCTCCGTGGCACTCCCCACTGTTTTTCCGCATATCCCAAACCGCCGCCCGTTAAACTCCCGCATGGCCCAGTCCACAAAGGCCACCATCATGATAGATGTCTTGCCAGAGCGGACCGCGCCGTCACAGATCAGGGCGTCGTATTTTGAGTAGGGGAATTGAAGTATCTTTGCCTGTTTTTCACTTATTTCAAACATCGTCGCTCTCTAATTTTTCGGCATATTTTCTCAGGCTGCGGCTCAGGTCGTCTTCGGTGGTTTCGTCCTTCGGGCCAATATCCTCAACAGGCTTATCTCTCCACTTATCCGGGCGGCGGTT
>PXZU01000071.1_pt1 | contig 16373 bp, 4 predicted proteins | sample 2941351 | NCBI WGS metagenome assembly PXZU01 (sample SAMN08721892, study PRJNA434045) | Viral metagenome, whole genome shotgun sequencing project. | isolation source: viral particles isolated from 30 fecal samples collected over 86 days | host: Mus musculus | place: Germany: Kiel | collected 2017-06 | reverse complement strand
ACCGGTGCCGTTGGATTTACGGCATGTTCATCCGATAATGATCCTGCTGGCGATGTGAACATCGGCAATGGAGAGGTCGTAAAGACCCAGTTTGCTATTAATATTCCTTATGCGGGCAAGGGAAATACTCGTATGAGTGATGATATTGTGCAAGGACAAGATTTTGTTGTATTCCGCGGAATGCAGAATATTCGTTTGATGCCTTTTAACGTGGGCGGTACAGATGTCATAGGTGTACCCGAAAGCAATAATGAGAATCGTTTAGTTAATGGAAGAACAATTATCTTGGCCAATATAGAAACAGGTGAACTTCAATCTGATGCAAACTACAAAGTATATAGTGACGTAGGTATACCTTTGGGCACAGATGCGTTCTTGTTCTATGGTGAAGCGTTGCCCACAATTCCTGTAACTCCTGTTGTAAACGGTCAACTGAACACTACCCCGAATTTCAGTGATAAGATAGAAGAGAATTTGAAGTTAAATGCGATTGAGTTCAGTTTACAACCGATTGTTGAAGATGGCAATAATAGTGAAATTGATAATGCGCAAAAAGCACTTGCAGGGATGTTGACTGCAATTGCTAATGTTTCTACCGAAGAAGAGACGACTAAAATAAAATGGGAGGATGCAGAAAATGGTAATTTGAAGAATCTGTATATTCGATTTACAGCTTTGAAGGCCGGTTCTGCCAATAGTATTCGGTTGACTGTACAGGATTTGTACAATCAAGTGAATGAGCTTACTTTTGAGGATAGTAGCAATGATGGAAAAATCAAATCAGCTCTTATAAAAAAGATTAAAGAATACTTTAAGCCAAGCAGTGAAACGGATTCTCCTGTTACTTTAACCTATAATGAAGACAATTCTTCTGTTATTACTTATAAGGAATATCCTACAGACAAAGGACTACCTTGCGGCTCTGTTCGAGTTCAGTGGGGGGCCAAAAGCGACAATGATTACGAATTTAGCTACGCAAGTACTGTAGCTGATCAAGCTGAGGATAACGATAATTCTCTTAACGTAGCTGGTCTGAATGCTTATACTTATCCGTCTTCCCTTTTCTATATGGCCAATACTTCTATTAAAACATCTAATACAACGCTGGCCGGACAATATCCTAGTAAAAACTGGGGTACTGTAAATGATAATACTGAAAGTAATACTATTCTTGGGCTATATGCTAATGGCAACAAAATAACAAACACCACACAATCTGTCGCATTAGTAAATCCAATCAACTATGCAGTCGGCCGCTTTGATGTAAAAGCTAAGTTTGCAAGTGCAACGGTGAAGGATGCACAGAATGATAATATAACTATTGGTGACGGTTTCCCATTTACAGGTGTACTGATTGGTGGACAAAAAAATGTTGATTGGAACTTCTCACCTAAAAAAGGTAGTGACGAATTTACCATCTTTGATAAGGCTATTGCAGAAAGCACAAAGATTGGAACTGCCGACAATAATACAATACTAAATAAAACTCTTGTGTTGGCATCTGGTAATGAAGTGGTATATTTTGCTCTTGAATTAACGAACAATAGCGATAAGCAATTTGAAGGTGTAGATGGTATTGTTCATGCAGGTGCCACATTCTATTTGATAGGCAAGTTGGAGCCTGACACGGAAGTTGGAGAAAACAAGCATACTTCTGTCTTCGAGAAAGACCACTTCACTACTGCTACTGTAACCATCAGCAGTTTGAAGAACGCTTACAACTGCGTCCCCGACCTTCGTACTCCGAAGCTCGAATTAGGTCTGAGTGTTGATCTTGAATGGCAAGAAGGTCTAAGTCAAGATGTGACCATCGACTAATCGAAGAGCATTCTTCTACGATGGCAGTGCATCAGAATAGAATTTCACCAAAGATTACTCAGATTAACCCGTGGTGAACACACCGTCATCAGTAACCACACATAGGGCGGTAGCCTTTGATCGGGCTACCGTTCACACAAGAAATTTAAAGTATCTACATGAAGAGAACATATCGAACGATACAAACTGCATTGCGGACAGCATACCGAATGATACCGCTGCTTGCCGCCGCCCTGATGACCTCGTGCATCGACGAAGACCTGTCGGGATGCGGAGCGGATCATGGCATCAACTATACCCTGCGCCTACAAGCCAGCCTGCACACCAGTATCACTACCGAGCTAAACCTTGCTCATGAGCAGGACGTAGCCCGACGGTTGGAAGAGGCATTGAGCAACATCTTCACCGACCGTGCCGCCGATATCAACCTCTCGTTCTACGCTGAACAGCAGTTGGCTCACCAAGAAGCACACTTCCCAAACGCCTCCGAATCTTCCTTCACCATCTACCTGCCCGTGGCCAACTACCGCCATCTCGCTGTAGCCAACACCACCTTTGAGCCGTTAGTCAGCATGGAAGGACGCGACAATGAGGCTACGCTTAAGTTAATGCAGCAAGCTGCCGACACCATCGACAGCCACAACATCGGCATCTTCACCGCACGCAAACGGATAAAGATGGAAGACCGCAGCCAGACATTCGACGTCACCCTCTACATGCAGAACTGTTCCGCCGCGCTCGTCCTCGACCACAACGGACATGCTCCCGAAGAACTCTTTGCTTACGTCAAAGGCCTCGCCTGCGAATTCAACATCAACGACAGCACCTATAACCACCAACGCAGCTGCGTAACACGTACCCGCCGCTTCGACGAAGGCAATTATACAACATGTTATACCACCGGATTCCCAAGCGTGTCCTCATTAACGAGGTTCCTCGTTAATGAGGAAGGGGAAAATGGAAAGGGGAAAATGGAAAATGAAGAACGGAAAGGAGAAAATCTTTTATTGACAAGGGGAGAAGGAGACGAGAAGCCAGGGCTTTGGCAGATGAACGTCTACGTGAAAGAGGACGGCAAGTACACCGAAAGCATCCTGCATGTACACGAACCCCTCAAGGCGGGTACGCTCAAAATTATCAAAGCCCGCATAGGCGACAACGGACAAATCGTGACCGATGCACCGGAAGTAGGTGTAAGCGTAGTGCTCGACTGGAAACCGGGCGGTGATCATAACGTAGAAATATAACCGATGAAAAGAATGACGACCCAGACTATGATGTGGAAAAAGACCTTTTACATACTACTGACGGGAACCCTCTCCCTGCTGGCCACTGCGTGCAACAGCACGCACGAACCGGAACCGATAGAGCCCGAGTATCCCAACACCGTGCAGCTCTACATCGCCGTGCCGCAAGGAAGCGCAGACACACGCATCGGCGATCCCGGTGTCTCCACCGGTGAAGGCATAGACTGGAACTGCATAGCTATCATGTTAGAGTATGTGAATGCAGACGGCACCATAGAAGATGGAAACCAACGCATCGTAAAGACAATTTCCCAAGAAGAATTCGATGCCCTGCCCGATGTGTACCCTACCACCGCAGATGCCACTTCCGTCACAAAGAGATTCAGCATCGGAGCCTATCCCGGCACAGTACATATTTACGGTGTCACCTACCACAGCGATGACCCAAACAATCCCGCCAACGAGATTGAGAAACGTCAGGCAGGAAGTAGCCAAACCACTGAATCATTCAGTACCATTCCTATCTCCAATAACTATGCCGACGAAAGCGGCGGGAAGAACCTTGCCCGCTTCCTGAGCGTAGCGACCGGCTACTATAAAAACACAGATACCGGCAGCCGCATCTTCGAAATCAAGATGCCGGGCGGACTGCAGACCACGATCCCCACCATGCGTCTGACGCGCCTTGCCACCAAGATAGACATTCAGTGGGATGCCGCCGACGCTTATCCTACCTACAAGGATGTGAAAGTGAAAGATTTCACCTTTGTAGGCGACGGCAAAAGTACCACAGATGCAGGTAGCAGTACAGATACAGGCAGCGGACGCCTCTTTCCCGAACTGGCAGCAACGAATGCCCCCACCTTGAACGGCAGCAAGACATTCTTCAACCAGACACCCATCAGCCAACGCAACGGACGGGTTTATCACTACGTCTTCCCCGACGGAGTATCCAAGCCCAAAGTGACGTTCCACCTATCCGGTACGAAGACAGACATCCTCCCCAACGTAGAGATTACTAATAAAGAATACACGTTCAACTTCCAAAATATGCTCCGCCAAGCCACTTGGTATAAAATCAACACCACCATCAAGGGGCTTAACGGAACACAGACAGACATCAACATGTCGTCATTCAACGGAGATTGAACCGAGCCCCCACAGCAATCGAATAATGACAAAGAGATGTTGACCATTTGTCAGACCGATATAGATATAATTGAAGGAATCAATACTTTCAATGTAGACATAGATATAGATAATGTAGACAGAAACATAGATATAGATGTAGATTTATGAGACAGAAATTATATATAGCCTATCTGCTGACCGCTTTCGCCTTGATGCCTCTCGCCAGCTTGGCGCAAAGTAGCAAACGCTACTACGTAACCAATCCCAAAGTAGAGACCGAAAATCTACCTGTTTCCAGTAACGACGGTCTCTCCTGGACCACTCCTATCCCATTGACAGACGCACTCCTGAAAGCCGAAGCAGGCGATGAAATCTGGGTCAAGGGTTACCCCACTCCGGACAGAGAATCTCCCTACGTCACTCCTTCCCAAGCAGGATTCACCCTGAAGTCCGGCGTCAAGCTCTATGGCGGTTTCAAGGGGGACGAGACGGAACTCGACCAACGACAGACGGACGGCAAAGCTTACCGCATGAGCTACCGTACCGTACTCACCGGTGATATCAAACGCAACGACTCTCCCGATGTGCAATACATGATCTTTCCGGGAAACACCAAGCGTGACGACAACGCCATCCACGTATTGACGCTCGATCTTAACCCCGCCCCCAGCAACAACAGCAACTCCCTGCCCACCGTAGTCAACGGCATCACCATCATTCGCGGGCATGCTACCGGCACACTACCGACGGGCACCACCATCTCCGACCCCGACAAAGGAGGCGGCATCTACGTGACGTGCAGCGCCACCCCCTCCATCAGCACCCCTGCCTTCCGCATAGAGCAGTGTTTCTTTATCGGTAACTACGCCACCCAAGGAGGCGGACTCTACGTATCCCCCCATGCCACTCATACGGAGAATATCGTAAACCGCTGCGGATTCTTCAACAATGCCGCAGGCGAACGTGTGGATGTCAATAACCAAGGTGGAGCCATCTGGTTGGCGGGAAAGGGCAAAGTGGTCAACAGCGTCGTGTTCAACAACGAGAACGGAGGCGTATGGCTGGGCGACAATGACAACCAGGTAATCAACACCACCATTACCCGAAACACCGGACCGGCAGTGGACGGTGCGGGCAAGTATGTGTGGAACACCGTAGTATGGGGAAATACCAGCCCCTACAGCACCAACTCGAAACCCGCCTTCCATAGCTCTGCTTTGCAGAACGATGCAGATAATACAAACGGCAATATCAGTCTGGCAGACCGCAACAACGAAGAGGGTGGACCGCACTTCGCCTCCCCCTCATTGAAGATAGGGTTCGACCGCGATTTCGATGTCCTCAACGAGCTTTATCCCGTATGGACATGGGACCCGACAGAAACCACCCGCTTAGTGGACAGCGGTAACGATAATGCCTACAACAACAATGTTTTTGGACTAACAGACCTGAGCGGACACACTCGCAAACAGGGCATCATCGACATCGGAGCCTACGAGTTCCAGCCCATCCTCCCCGAACGTATCCGCTACGTCAAGCCTCAAAGCACGGGCGACGGTTCCGGCACCAGTTGGGACAACGCTTCGGGTGACCTGCAGAAGATGATAGACTACCTGGCAGACAACAACCCGTTGGAGTTGCCGGGTGAAGTATGGGTAGCTGCAGGTACCTATATCCCTTATACGGCACTCAGCCCCGATGTACTGACCTCGGTCATGTTCCGCATGCGGGACGGCATCAGTGTGTACGGCGGCTTTGCCGGTACGGAGATTGCCAAGAGCGAAAGAAAGATGCGCGAGGGTGGCAGCGGCATGCTCTGGGACTACGCGAACGTTACCATACTGGAAGCTGCCGACTATAGCGAGGAGAGCCTCAACTATCACCAACATGCATGGACACTTTCCAGCAACTCTGTCCATGTGGTGTGGTTCGCGCCGTGGGGTGACAATGCCCCCGCCTTCATCCATAACACCACACTCGATGGTGTCACCATCCGGGGCGGACATGCCACGGGCGTAGCAGGCACAGCGACCCTCAAAACCGGTTGTGGCGCCGGTGTCTACATGGAGGGAAGCAACACCAACCTCACCCGATGTATCATCACCGAGAACTATGCCACCGCCAACGGAGGAGGACTTTGGTTGAAGAACGGCACAGTAGAAAATTCACTGTTCTACAACAATAACGCCACCGCCAACGGAGGCGCCGTCTATATCGAGAACTACGGACTGGTGCACCGTTGCATGCTTGTCAACAACTCGGCACTCAACGGTGCTGCCGCCTATCTGGACAACACCGACCTGAAGGATCGCGACGGCATCGACCATCCGGAATACCTGATCCTCTCCACCTGCGTCATATCCAACAACACCGGACGTGCCAACGGTGCCGTCTATTGCAACCGGGGCGGTGTCATACTGCAGTCCACCGTAACCAATAACTACTGCCCCATGGCAACTGATGCAGCAGAAAAGAGTGCTTCACAGACTGGAGGACTTTACCTCAACGAATATGGCATGGTTGTGAACTCCGTCATCTGGAACAACCGGATCGGCGCAAACGAATCAACCGCCGTCAACGTCCCCTTCTATGCCCTCAACCCCTCTAATGGCAAGGTAAACTTCTATTATAACGCCATCTCCGGCGACAACAATGCCCTGTGGAACGATATCCTTCAGGTACAGACACTGAAGTTGGTGGACAATAACGCCAGCCAAGGTGACTCCCACTCCAACAGCGTCATGGGACCGCGCTTCAGCACTATCGATGGCAGTGCCATGGACAGCGACGAAAAGCTGGCCAGTACCATCGGTGTACAAGGCACCTGGAAAACAATAAGATACAAAGACAATGCGGGAACAGTTGTAACCGATTGGAACAGAGCAATCGACTACTATTGGCAACCGATCAAAGGTTCTAACCTTTGGGCAAGCGGAATGTCGCTCGCCATGATGCCCGTTGAAGTTGTGCTGGCACCTGAAATCGACTTGGGGGGCGGACTATTCGCACAGAAACCTGCCGTAGGCGCATTCCATGTAGACAAGGCACCTATCGTACCCCAATTAGAGGAAGGCAACACCCTGGCGCTCTACATCAACTTCACCTGCAATAACCCCGACCACGACGGACACTCGTGGGAGACGGCATACCGTTCGCTCAACGATGCCATCCTCTACTTCTCTAATCTTAGCAACAATTCTTCTATAACCGTATATAGAGGTAATGCAACGGAAACGGAATCTTACACAGTAACTAATAACACCACCTTCGTCATCCGGGTGCACGAAGGCACACTGTGGCCGCGCTACTCCTTCATCAACGAAGACCCGAAGTCTGCCTCCGTCATCCTTCGCCGCATCACGGCAGGAACCGGAACATTGCGCATCGAAGGCGGCTACCGCGCCACGGGCAACACCGCCGAACGTGCCTCGTTAGATTACCGTACCATCATTGATGGTAACACGGAAGCTACTAACATCGACGACGGTCTCTATCACGTCATCACCGTAGAGAGCAATGCCAAAGTAGAGTTAGACGGTTTTCACGTCATCAACGGCAACGCTGCCAATACCGCCACCCAACAATACGGCGCAGGCATGCTGGTGTACGACGGTGCCACTGTCACACTGAGTAATTGCATCTTCGAGAACCACACTGCGGTGAACGGTGCCGCCATCTATGCCCCCTCCACCGCCTCACTGACGCTGACCAACTGTATGGTGAACAATAATACCAATCTGACTGACAGTAATCCGGTGATTCATGCAAGCGCGGGCAAGCTGACGCTGAACCATGTGACGGTAGTCAATAACTTAGGAGCCGCACCCGAAGGCATAGGAAACACAGGAACAACCTCGTTTGCAGCAGGCAACAGCAGCAATAACTCCATTGACGACATCGCAACGATGGGTGGAGAAGGAGGACAAGAGAACTTTGCCAACCCAACGCGCAGTCAAGGTGCCACGTTAGGTTTCAGTACGTGGTTAGGCGGCTACTCCTCATTCCGTCCGCTGACCAGTTCAACTACGGCAGGTACAAAAATCATCAACCAGGCTACTTCCACCACCAACACTCTGACGACCGACATCACCGGAAGCGCCCGTAATTTAGGCGGTCTGCCTGACTTGGGAGCCTACGAAGCGGATCTGCCTGAAGCAGGAACGATACTTTATGTCCGCACTCCTGCGGATGGTGGAGATGACAACCACAACGGTTTATCGTGGGAGCAGGCATTTGCCACGCTGGAAAAGGCACTGAGTACAGCAGAAGCCTCAAATACAACAGTCAAAGTCGAAGAAATCTGGGTAAGCGAAGGTACGTACACACATAAGAGTGAAGAAACAGAGAAGATTCATGACCAATGCTATGCTTACAAATTCGTAGAAGGTGTCAATGTCTATGGAGGATTCAGCAAAGAAGGAACTCCTAACAAAGACGACAGAGATCCCAAAGCGTATGAGACTATATTGCAACCGGGAGATATTAATCCGGAGGAAGAGGCTAATAATAAACGTGTATCGTACGGTCGTGTACTGGTACAAGAGAGACCTTTCAGTACAGAAACTGTCTACGACGGTTTCACGTTACGTAACGGCTATCTCTTTTCTACTTACCGTCAGGATATAACAGGTAACATTTTTAATGTTAATACAGATCAAGTCGGGACGACGGGAGGAGCCGGGGTTTATCTATTAGGAAATGGAGTGTTAGAAAACTGCCAAGTAACCAATAACTTGATAGCAGTTAAACCACATAATACCAATTTGATTCAAACCGGAACAGGAGCAGGTGGGTTTCATCAGGCAGGAGCAGGTGTCTATAACAACGGTGGTACCATTCGGAACTGCCTAATTACTCAAAATAAACATTGGCACTTTTTGGCAAGACCCCAAAATGGTAACACTGAATCGGCTTGGATGTACGGAAGTGGATTGTACATGAATAATGGCAATGTGTACAACACTGTAATCAGTAATAATTCATCTCAAGTCTTTGCAGAAGAAGAAACCGGATATCATGAAGTCGCTGTGGGTTCCGTTTTTTTAGTCAATGGAAATTTCTATAACAATACCATTGTGGGAAACGAAGCTCATCTTACTCAAGCAAACCATGTAAAGATTGCCATAAGTGGTATCTTCGTATATGCAAACATAAACATGTATAACTGCATTGTATCAGGAAACAGAGACGATATCCATGGCAATTCTGGATCTACAAAACTTTATGATTATCCGGTAGCAGCATTCACATATACAAATACTTACCAAGAAGATTCTGAGAAAGTACACGCATTTTACTCATGTATCAATATCGCAGAGAATGATCCTAAAAATCTGTGCACAACAAACGACATGAAGAAATATAGGACTTCAACCAACAAATATGCCGATCCACAATTAGATAGCGAATACAGGCTTCAACCGAACTCTCCTGCACTGAATACCGGAATTGAAGCGATAGAGGGTATCATCTTTCCCGACTACGATGCCGACTACACAGCCCGAATCAAAGACTGTACCATCGACATGGGTGCCTACGAGTACGACAATTTGGCAAACATCAGCCCTAAGGTTAAAGGAGAGTATGCCTACTATTATGTGACGCAAAACGGTAAAGGCATAAGAAATGCCGGGAGTGAAGCCAATGCTGCTTGCGCGCAGAAGCTGCAATCGGTTCTTGATGCTGCGGGAGAATATAAGAAGAACCATCCCAATAGTAAGGTCATCGTCAAGGTAGCAGGCTATCCTGAGACAGAGAGCAGTGAAGCGACCTTCGTCTACCACGCCACAGCATTAGCTGAGGAAAACAATCCCAAGAGCTACAGTTACGTCATCCCCTACGGCGTAGTGGTAGAAGGCGGATACAATGATCTGGATGACGATTGGGAAACTGATAAAGAGGGGAAAACCTATAAACGCGACGTCCTGACGTACAAGACCGTGTTCAGTGCCATACACGAAGCAACCGCTACCACACCAGCCATCATAGGCTACCATACCGTTACCTTCGGGCAAAAGCCGGAAGACTGGACAGGCAGTGAAGCGCAAAGCGTGATAGACGGTATATGGCTTACAGACGGTTCCTCCAACTCCACGTCAGGTGCAGGCAACCCCAACATACGTGGTGGAGGTGCCATTGTGGAAGCATGGGCACACGTGCGAAACTGCGTAGTAAAAGGGTGTGAAGCCATCATGGGCGGAGGGCTCTACCTGAAACCCGGTGCCACCGTCTCCGGTACCGCCATCCTGAGCAACAGCGCCGAAAGAGGCGGAGGTATCTATGCCGAGAGCGAAGAGGAAGACGTGGACGACAATGGCAGCAACAACAACGGTGGCAACGCCAAGCGTTCACACCTCATCTCCTGCACCCTTGCCGACAACAATGCTTCGAACATCGGCGGCGGGCTTTACCTGGAAGATGGCAGTGCCATGAGCACCAACTGCGTCATCTGGGGCAACACCGCACCTTCGGACAAGAACGTCAGCGGTGTAGTAAGAAAGCAATTTAAAGATCCGCAATGGGCAACGGTCTTCAACATCGGAACGACGGAGTTCTATCCCTTCAACTCCTGCTTTGTGGAGAGCCAGGCAATACCCGCCGACTTTGAAAACAACGTCATGGAGAGCGATGGAACGAAATACTTTGTAGACTCCGAAACGCTGAAGGATTACCGGCTGAAAGAATTTTCGCTCCTCATCAAGCGAGGTACACTGAAAGTGTATCACGACAACCTGGAGGCAGAGTTCAACGTAGCCGCACAAGATATGCAGGGCATTGACCGCGTGCAAAACGTACCCGAACGTCTGGATGTCGGTGCTTTTGCCTACGATGGCGGCATCCTGCCGGAAATCACCAAAGAGAACGTATTCACCCGCCTCTTTGTAAATCCTGCCAACACAGTGAAACTGACAGACAAGGAGCGAGCCATCGACTTTCTTGGCAGATCATTCTTCACTCCGTTCGCTACCCTGAATGATGCGTTGAACTACGTCAATGAAGTACGGAAGAAACTTCCCGACGAGCATAAAGATACCAAATTCGAGATACTGATGAGCGGCGGTATCTACAAACCCTCCGTACTGCGTAAAGAGTTCAGCGAGAATGTCACCTACAGCCATCGGCTATACAGCTTTATCGTACCGTACGGTGTCAATATCTACGGTGGTTTTAAGGGAAATGAGCTGTATGCTTGCAAGGATATGACTCTTGACACCCAAGAAGGCAATAAAGATTTAAAATATGAACCGAACATCATTCCACTGCTAAACGCCCGTTCCTTTGCCGACTTCAACAACAACGGCATCGAAGAACCCTGGGAACTGGCAGAGCAGACCATCCTTTCCGGAGAAATCAACACCTCCACCCAATCGAAGAATGTCTACAAGGTGATCTATACCAATGCACCCGAGGGCGCACACAGCCCTCTGCATGACGTCCACCTCGACGGACTGACCATCAAGGATAGCGAGACTTTCAACAAGCTGAGCGATGAAGTAGAAGGAGATGAAGCAGGACGAGGCGGAGGCGTCTACTCCAACGGAGCGGACTATACCATCAGCCGCTGCCGATTCATGAACAACTTCGCTATGCGCGGAGGTGCAGTCTATGTACGCAACGCACGCCTCAACCTTATCGGCTGCACATTTGCCGGCAATGGTACGGTAGAGAATCCCGACCTGACGACAACCGATCTGGAACCACGCGGCGGAGCAGTCTACGTGGCGGACATCAACAACCCAAGCAACGAAATCGCCTCGCTCTATGCCGTCAATTGCCTCTTTGCCAATAACGAAACAGTCGGTAAAGGTGGAGCCATCGGTACGACTTACAATGACACGAAAGGCGGAACTGACATCACTATTCCCGGCGATACCTACAGAACGCCTATCATCAACCTGATGAACTGTACCATAGTGCGTAACAAAGCGCAGCAGAACGCAGTAGTGTATAACAATAGTAACAAAGAAACCACAGAAACGACAAGCCGTATAGTGAACACACTGGTATGGGGTAACGAAAGTAGTGAGCAAGATGCATCGACCGACCTCAGCAACTTCGATATCCGGTACTCGGCAAGCGACTATAACTATGGCGGATTCTTTGCGGAAGACAATAAATTCCATAACATCCCGCTCAACAGCGAGAATATGCACATGGATGGTCCGCACTTCACTCAACCCTCAGAACAAGCAGGTGTGGATGGTTACACCGGTACCAGTCTTTGGAATCCGATAGCTCTCTCCATGGCTACGGATAAGGGATGCGGAGGAATGAATGTTACCTATTCGGGAGAAACACTCGAAGAAACGGAAATTACCGGTGAAGTTACAGATGATGAAAACAATCTCACTACAGACAGCTATGCCCAATGGTTTATAAAAAACGATTTGCAGGAATACAAGGAGGTGTACATGCCTGTGTACAACGACGAAAACCTTCCACGCTACTCCGGTCCGTTAGATGAATCTACCGGCAAGCAGGGTGATAAACCTATCGACATCGGCCTGTATGAATACCGCTACAAAACCGGCTTTGATGCTATGCCTGCCATTTATGTGGCCACAGAAGAGAGCGGCAACGGTTTGGGCAGTGACTGGGCTAATGCGACCTCCAATCTGCGCGACGCCATCATCGGGGCGGCACATCCTATACAAGAAAATGGTTCACGTACCATTTACGTGCGTGATGGGCAGTATGACTTGCCACGCCTCTCCAGCACCGGTACTGCTTTTATGCTGGATATGCAAAACACGAACATGTCCGACAATCTGACCATTAAGGGAGCCTGTACCGGTAACGGGGCTACGCAGGACTTCAGCAAACAGAGTGTCATCCGCACACACCATCAAATCATTGCCAATCGTTTGCTGGAAGTCAGCATCCCGGACAGACAAGAGAATGCAAACGGAAATACTGTAACTATAGAAGGTTTCACCTTCATCAGTGATATGCTTAATACCAATTCCAGCCAAGAAAGCGGTAACGGCGTGGAGGCAAGCATCGGCAAGGACGGCAAACTGATCATGAAGAACTGTGCTTTCCGCAACAATCAAGGGACAGGTATACTCATCAAGCACAACGAAGGGAAAGCCCTCTTCTACAACACCCTGATAGCGGATAGTGAGAACGGACTGGGAGTGGCGGAGACTACCACTGGAAGGACAGTATTAGTAAACACCACCTTTGCCAACAACAAGACAGCCCTGACGAATAGCAACTCTAATACTGAGGTTGGCAATTCTAATGCTGAGGTTTACGATTCCAATGTTGAGGTTTACAATCCTAATGTTGAGGTTTACAATTCGGTATGGTGGAACAACGGCGGAAAGCCTACCGCTTTCAATGTAGAAGAACGTGATAACAAGGTGTTCGAGAATACATACAACTTAGCAAACGAAGTTGAAAGAGCCCAAGCCATAGCCAACAACACGGACATCATAAACGGTCCGAACTTCATCGACCCGTTGAACCAAGACAACGTGGAAGCACGCGACTACCGCTTCCGCCCCAACCTTACCATGCTGAACCAAGGTAAGAATGACCACTATATAAAAGAGGTGTTGAACGACGGGGCAGAGGATGGAACGTCTACTGAAATCCCCGATGAAGAAAAAGCATTGGGCAACAAGGCACGCGTGGTAGATAGTAGGATAGATATCGGTGCCTACGAGTATGAAGCCGAGCTGCAACCCATTGTCTACGTGAAAGCGAACGTAGTGGGCAACACCGACGGCAAGAGCTGGACTACCGCCCTGACCGACCTGCAAGCTGCTGCAGACCTTGCCGGTATCTATACCTATAATCATGCGAATCGTAACGGATATGTCTTTGTGCACAACAACGTAACGAATACTCCGCTCCACCTCCGCCTGCCCCGCACCAAGGTATACGGTGGCATGAACGATGAACTTACTACCTTCACAGAGACGGATACGGAAGAAAAGACCAAGAAGATCGTGACAGACCTGCTCAATAAGCGCAAAGGATTACTGGAGGCTACCGCCCACTCTACGCTGAGTGAAGTGACACTGACTGCCAGCGATGCACTTGCCGATGGTTTTGTGATAGGCACAGCAGACAGCAGTACTGATGATGCTCCGGTCGCCACCGTCCGGCAAGGAACACTTGCCACATCGGTAGTGGAAGTCAACGTGGCAGGCAGTACGACAGGCGAAAGCACGACAGAGGCAGGCCTGCTCTACAATACCTTAGTGAAGGGTAACGTAGACGGAGTAAAAGCCGTAAACGTGACAGCAACCGGAAACATTGCTGAACCAAGCGGAAACATTGCCGAACCAAACGGAAATGCAAACAACCGTATGAATGCTGCTGCGGACAATCTCTATGTAACGGACAGCTACTGGTCCTATCAGTTGAACGAGACTTCGGAGGATATCGACAAAGGAACAGATGCTAAAACAGAAGATTGTATCCAAAAGGTAGGCCACAACCGTGACATCGCGGGCAATAAGCGCATCCGCAACACGGTGGACAACGGCTGCTTCGAGACATGGGACATCAACAGAAAGAGCGATAGTAGCAACGGAAACGACAACGGTAGCGACGGAGTCATCACCGAAACCGACTATCCACGCGGCAAGTCTGTGGTCTATGTACGCGAGGGTCTCGAACTGCTGCTCGACAATGACGCCAACTACGACATTACCGCTCCATTCAATCCGGGGGTACTGCTACTGGAACATCAGGCTGGATTGCGAGGCAACAACAAACCCATCTCCCTCACCAACTTAGTGGTAGAACGCAAGGTAGAGGCAGGAAAGGCTGACATGACGTATATGCCCTTCACGGTAACCAACGTAACCAATCCTTATCCTAATACCGATGCAACAACCGCCACAAGCGTCTCCGTGAAACATTACGACGGTAATGCGCGCGCAGCCTACGCCTATACATTCGACAGTTCCAACGGAACGGCATGGAAAGAGGTTACTACCTCCCCATACAGCAACATGGGACTGCTATTGGATAACACAGGCAACAGCACAGAAGCACGTGTACGTTTCTACGGAGAAGCAACAAACACAACAACGACTGTTTATACGGAGAATATGAGCCAGTCTCTCCAAAACGTGACGCTGAAGAGGTATAACTTCAACGAGACATGGACGTCATCCAACGGGAACAGCAACCGCTTCACGCACAAGGAGAACATGAGTTGGAACCTCTTCGGCTCGCCCTACCTCTGCGCCATGAACTACAAAGACATGGAATATGGACGTGTACTCTATGGCCTCGACGGCTCAGCATACCGTACCGTGAATACCGAAACCGAAGGACAACCCGAAGGATATATCCCTGCAGGCGATGCCGTCTTCACCCAAACGGCTACACTGAAAGACGCAGAAAGTTTCAACGTTGCCCAACCGACAACGAATAATCTAAAGAACGGTACACCATATCAAGGATCGGAAGCACTGACCATCAGCCTGACGCGTGCCGCCACAGGCGAAGCGGACAACGCTTCTGCCGCCGACCTGCTGCAACTGAAGGCAGTGCCCACAACCGAAGCCCGTAACGACTTCGACCTATCTGCAGACGGTGTCAAGTGGATGGCTGCGGGCGAACCACAACTCTATGCCCTCCGTTCGGGCAACCGTTACTCCCTGCTCTCTGCCGTCGACATCGAAGGCAGCTTGTCCATCGGTGTATCCATACCCGCAAGCGGTATCTACACCCTTGCCCTCCCCGACGGATGCGACACTTACGGTTATGATGCCGTGGTGCTGGAAGATGCTGTCACCGGTCAGACTGCCGACTTACTGGAAGGTAGCTACGACTTCAACGCCCCCTCTGCCGGTGACCTTGGTCATCGTTTCACCCTCCGCTTCCAACGTCCGACAGATGATGTAGAAAGTAGTATCCGGGTATGGTCGGATGTACGCGGTGAAATGAGTATCGCAGGTATCGCCAGCGGCGATCTCTTATTGTTATACTCTGCCTCCGGCACACTGCTCCGCCAGCACGCCACCACTTCCGATCAAGTAACCCTGACCGGTTTCGAGACGGGCATTGTCCTCGTCAAAGTAGTACGAAAGGGAGAGAAGGCGGTGATTTGTAAAGTTAGGGTGAAGTAGTTATGGAAGGAGTTATTAAAGAAGGAATTATTAAAGAAGGAATTATTAAAGAAGGAATTATTAAAGAAGGAATTATTAAAGA
>PXZU01000070.1_pt1 | contig 16559 bp, 15 predicted proteins | sample 2941351 | NCBI WGS metagenome assembly PXZU01 (sample SAMN08721892, study PRJNA434045) | Viral metagenome, whole genome shotgun sequencing project. | isolation source: viral particles isolated from 30 fecal samples collected over 86 days | host: Mus musculus | place: Germany: Kiel | collected 2017-06 | reverse complement strand
CTCCTTTTATAATATCTTGGATATAAAGACCATCATTCTCTTCCTCAAGCATTTCCGAATAAAGCTGATTTGCCTCATCATCTCTAGCTTTGCGAAGAACATAATACTGGTCTTTCCCGGCAACATCAAATCCTTCATATTTGACATTGGAAAATGCAAACTTTGATTTAATAACGATTTGTTCACCCAGCTTCCCAAGTCGCATAGCACATGTAAGCTGCTCTACCGAAATACCATTGTTAAGGAATGACTCTGCATAATCAAAATAAGAATCATCTGCACGGTAGCCTATAATCAAGTCAAAAGCATTTACATTGACACTGAAGTTATCAATCAAATACTTTTTTGCTCGTCTGGCTACAGGAGTTTTGATAGAAAACATACGGTGTTCCACCAAAACAGCAATCCAGTTAAGTATAGTGTAATCAGGGCTATTCAGATTCAAAATATTCAAGTATTCAGTATCTAGCGTATATCGGTTGGAAAAACCATCATGCAGAGAAGATACTGCCCATTCTTTTGCAAGCTCCTCGCTTGCAGTACAGTAAAATCCAAGGCCAAAGTCATTATTCTTTTTTCCTTCACCAAAAGCTGGCTGTTCTACGATTCTTTCAGAACCGTGATATATAGTAATCAGTTTATCCATTTTCCCGCCCCCATTCACTTTGTCATAATAATATTACCAAAGTAATAGTAAGTCAATAGGATTCTGGCTTTATATTACCAAGGAGACATTCGCAATACTTAATATTCATGTCCTCTTTTTCTATTCCCCCAAAATGCATATCACGCTGAAAAGCCGCTACATTCCTGCAGCGGCTCTCTTATCTTTCAATTTATTCATTACAGACGCGCCTCGATACTTCTTCCTTCAAGGCCTGTTCAAGCTTCTTTTTATTCGCCTCCATCAACACCTTGATTATGTAATCAGCCGTGGCTTCTGGCGTATTTGGATTATGAAAACGATAATTCAATTTTTTCTTTTTAGAAATAGCGGCCACCTCCCCTTTGCGTTTCTCTAGCTTATGAAGAGAACACCTGAAATAGTCCTAAAGTTCATCCGAAAATGGCTTGATTCATTTTACAGCCATGCATATCAGCGCTGGACACTTCCGCGTCAATTCCCGTCCTTCCATAATATAATCCTGCCAGCCTTTCTGGTCTTATTCATATCAATTATCCTCTGATTCGATGACCCCCGGAACTTCAGCGTAATATCCGCCAGTTCATCCATATACCTGCCTTCTACAAGCACATCTATCATCCCCAAAAAGTCATCTGTAGACCTGCATCGACAATGTTCTTTGTCGTTCAGAAGCTTTTCCAGAGTATAACCCGTGTAGCACCATACATCTTTATCCGGATACATGCCCCTGATGCAACAGAGTAGCCGCACGAGCACAGGCTGGTTCTCCGGCTCCATTGGTTCTCCTCCCAGTAAGGTTATCCCCTGGATATACGGTCTGGATAACAGCTCCATAATATGTTCTTGCGTCTTTTCCGTGAATAATGTCCCATACTCAAAATCCCATGTTTCCGGCTGAAAACAATTCTTGCAATGATTCCTGCATCCTGATACAAAAAGTGATACCCGGATGCCCGCCCCATTCGCAATGTCAAGGTCTGCTATCTTCCCGTAATGCAATTTACTCACCGCCCCCAAGATGTACGTAACGCTCTTTGATTTCCTGCGTCCTTCCCTGGTTCCAGTCGTTCGTGCCGATATATCCGCAAGTCCTGCGTGCGATATTCATCTGGCTTTTATCCCTGTTCCCGCAATTTGGACACTCCCAGATAAGCTTCCCAGCCTCATTCTCAACAATGGAAATCTCCCCGTCATACCCGCATACCTGGCAATAATCGGACTTTGTATTTAGTTCTGCGTACATGATATGGTCATATATGTACTGCATAACCGCGAGCACCGCATCAACATTTCCATTCAAATTCGATGTCTCAATGTAAGAAATTGCTCCTCCGGGACTTAGCAGTTGAAACTCTGCTTCAAACGCCAGCTTCTCAAAGGCATTGATATGTTCCGCCACATGCACATGGTAAGAGTTTGTGATATACCCTTTATCCGTAATACCCTCAATTACCCCAAAACGTTTCTGCAGGCTCTTTGCAAACTTATATGTTGTGGACTCCAGCGGAGTCCCATACAGAGAATAGTCGATATTCTCTGCCGCTTTCCATTCCCGGCATTTATCATTCATATACTGCATAACACGCAACGCAAACGGTTTTGCCGCTTCGTCCGTGTGACTCTTCCCGGTCATAGCCTTTACGCATTCATACAGTCCGGCATATCCAAGAGAAATGGTAGAATATCCGTCGTAGAGCAGCCTGTCAATCGTCTCTCCCTTTTTCAGCCTTGCCAACGCACCATTCTGCCAATGGATTGGCGATGCATCTGATAACGTCCCAAGCAGCCTTTCATGCCTAAGGCGCAATGCCCTGTGGCACAGCTCCAGCCTTTCCTCAAAAATCCTCCAGAAAATTTCTTCCCTCGCATCCGCCCACTGTTCATCGTCCACATATGCACCCCCATCTGTAGCCATCCTCTGTATGGCAGACAGCGCTACATCCGGAAGGTTGATTGTTACAACGCCCTGATTAAAGCGGCCATAATATTTAGGTTTCCCATTTTCATCTACATACGGGGTCAGGAATGACCTGCATCCCATACAGGTATAACAATGCCCCTCACCATTCTTGTCAACTTTATTCTGGAGCATGATTTTCTCTGAAATGTAATCCGGCACTAGCCTCTTTGCAGAACACTTTGCACACAACTGGGTCAGATACCAATACTTGCTGTCCGGCGTAATATTATCTTCTTCCAAAACATAAATCAGCTTCGGAAATGCCGGGGTAATCCATACACCCTTCTCATTCTTTACGCCCTCATACCGCTGTCTTACCACTTCCTCAATAATCATAGCGAGGTCATTTTTCGTCTGCTCATCCCGGACTTCATTAAGATACATAAATACCGTAATGAATGGTGCCTGCCCATTTGTGGTCATCAGCGTGACAACCTGGTACTGTATAGTCTGTACCCCTTTGCGTATTTCCTCCCGCAGCCTTGCATCAACTATATTCATGTATTCCGATAGTTCAGCCTCACCCTGAGGTTCGCACCCAGTGAACGCAATGTATTCTTCCATTACCTGTTGCTTAATTTTCTGGCGGCTTATATCAACAAACGGCGCTAAGTGCGCAAGGCTGATGGACTGCCCGCCATACTGGTTCGATGCCACCTGTGCCACAATCTGCGTAGCCACATTGCAGGCGGTGCTGAAACTGTGGGGCTTTTCAATCATCGTATCTGAGATGACTGTCCCATTCTGGAGCATATCCTCAAGATTAATCAGGCAGCAGTTAAACATGCGCTGCACAAAGTAATCTGAGTCGTGGAAGTGGATGATTCCCTCATCATCCGCATGGCGGATATCCTTTGGGAGCAAAAGGCGGGCTGTCATATCACGGCTTACCTCCCCAGCGATATAGTCCCTCTGTGTCGACTGGATGGCTGGATTTTTGTTGGAATTCTCCTGAATGGCAACCTCATTCACACCATCAACCAATGTCAGAATCTTCCCGTCTATCGTACTGCTGTTCCTCATCATTTCATGTTCGTGCCTGTACCGGATGTACGCCTTCGCGATATCATACGCCTGTTCCACCATAAGTTCCATCTCAACATCATCCTGGATTTCCTCAACAGACAGTGCCTGGCTCCTTTCCCTGTACCGCGCATCCAGCCTATCGGACACTAATACGGCAATATTTTGATACCCGCTGTCGCCAGTCACTTCTTTTACCGCCTTCTCAACTGCAGTTTGTATTTTACATTTCTTATACCGCTCTTCCTGGCCATTTCTTTTAATTACAATCATCCTGTATCTCCTTTTCTATGCTCTTCAAAATACTGTAAACATCATCCCATGATTTTGCCCTGATAATTCCATATTTCTCTTCCTCGAACTTGCGGTTATGCGGGACATCAAACAAAATTCCCCTGTAACTGCCACCGATAAGATTCCCCGGATAGTCGTCAACCAGGACGTCCCCCATGACCATTTGCTTTCTCGAAGTTATTATCACATTTTCATATGGAACAAATGGGAAATGCCTCAGCAACACGTTCCTCATTTTCATCCTGATGCTGTCATAATGCGATGCGGTCACAATCACTATATCGTGCCCTTCATCCATTAATTTCTTAATGTAATGTGCCGCGCCGGGCAGAGGCTCCACACTTTCCCACAAAGATTCTTCTAACAGCGGGGCATATATCTGCTCTTTCGATAATTCAGGGTAAGCTTTCTGCATGTCCCAGTCTTTAATATCATCCCGGCATACACCTATACCATACCTGCCTTTAAGGCATCCTGTCCATGCATCCAAAAGCCCGCTGATTGTCTCATCCATATCTACAAGAATTGTCAATCCAACACCCCCTAATCCAATAAATCAGCCATCTCCGCTGTCTCGCTTCGCTCTGTCTTGAGCAGCTTCACATACCCGAAACGTGGATGCCCCTTCAATCTGTCTACTGCTTCCATAAGCCCGCTGTTCTTCCTGAATACATCCGCGTCACATTGCCTGAAATCACCATTAAGCCATAATGCCGAACCTTCACCGACACGTCCAAGCAGCAACTGGATATGTTCTTTCGTCATGTTTTCACATTCTGAGCAGATGATAATGGAGTTCTTAATATCACGCCCCCGGATAAATCCGAGATGCACAATATCAATTTTCCCCTGGCTTATCATGAAGCTTAACCCGTCAACCCCGCCCAGATGGTCAGCAAGCGGCATAGCAAAAGGAAGAAGTTTCTCATTATATGACCCCGGCAGAAATCCGATGGGTTTTGAATCTTTCACCTCAATATTGTTCCTCACATATACGATTTTCTCAAATCTCTCCTGCTCTATGAGGTCAATTGCTGCTGCGCACATCAGAAAATCCTTGCCTGTGCCAAATTTCCCCGCAATAATCTTGACAGTCATATAGTCGTCATACAGCATGTCGATGGCAAGATGCTGCTGAAGGTTCCTGGGTTTGACCTTCCCCATGAAATGCGTCTGGATTGTTTTGTAAGGAATCCTCCTCATCCCATACCCATCGCATTTGAACATATCAATTAAGTTTTCATTTTCATCCACGGCTATCATGTATTCGTTCTGGATACAGCCAAATGTGTTGTTTGATTCCGGGAGGTAGAGGTCATTGACCTCATCCCCGGATACTTTCATATTTTTAAAGCCAAGATACTCGCCCATAAAAGCCTCCTTAAACTATGTCATCCATGTCGCAGTCTACACCCAAAATGTAATCGCAGAAACCTTTCTCCTTTGCCTCATCCGCAAAGAGATACCACTCCACACGAAGTTTGCTGTCGTATTCCTCTTCTGTAATATGGCTACGCTCAACCACGTACTGCCGGATGCGGGCTTCTACTTTCTTCTGGAATTCCATCTTGTCCTGTGCTTTCGCCCCTGAATCCCAAATGAAGTTCGAACCATCATGCATAAGGAACTTCGCATTCGGAACTGCAAACCGCTTATGCCCTGCAAGCCCGATAAGGAATCCCATGCTATACTGATATCCGAGATTGACCGTGTACACCGGGGTCTTGCTCCCTCTAATAACATCAATCAGCTCAAACCCTGCGTCTATTTCTCCGCCATTGGATGCGACATAAAGGATAATCGGTTTGCGCTCTTCTATAGATTTCCCTTTGTCCTCTGCATTGTACTGCATAATATGCTTCGCGATATTCCCGGCGGAAATCTGTTCAACGTCCGTATCCAGGAACAATTTCCTCTGCTTCAGGTCTTTTAAGTAAAACAGTTCCTCGACCATCCCTCCCGAAGTAAGAATCTCATCCAATGTAATATCAATATCGTAATAGCCCCTGTTATCTCTTTTCATAATTTTCATCCTCCAATTCGTGCTCGTAGCCATATTCATAGTGCGGCATATCATCCAGTTCAAGCTGTCCAAGTTCCTGATGGTGCATAATCGCAAAGATATTCCATGCCGCCGCAGCCAAATGGTCTTCGTCTGCCATACCCATTACGTATTTGTCAAGATGCCGTTTCGCTGAATCTATATACCTTGAAAACGGCATACCCTTTTCCCAGTTACGGTCGGCATATTTTTTTGCGCCCTCTTCGTAATGTTGCGCCAGACGCCTCATTGCGAAAGGCGACACAAGGTCATATCTCCCCTTGCCCGCATTTGGCTCCCTGACTGCCATCCCTTCCCCATACGACATACGTTCTCCGCTGTCATCGAGGTTTGTCTGTCCCCCCATTTTCTACACCCCCTTTTCATTTTGGGCTACAGATTTCTCTCCGCTGACGCCACAATATGCACGGTTCATCCCACAGCAGTTAAACTCATCACATAAACCGCCCCGGTATACACAGTTAGGAACAAGCAGTCCCTCAAATTCAGGACTCGCTTTAACCACCTCGTCACATATCATCTGCACGATTTCTCTTGTTTCTTCTGAAGCCTGCATACACAGTCTTTTATGCGCGACTGTAATAAGCTCCTCTGCATTCATATACCAGCACATCGTTACCGGGGCGTTTTGCGGCGCGGTGTTCCTGTTATATTTTTCCTGCCTGTCCACCCTCTGGGTAGAAACAAACGGAGTCGCATGTACATGCCGTGCAAGATGGACAGAAACCCAATATGGGATGTCCGTCAGCTTAAAGCAGAACTGCAGGACACGAATCGGTGAATGGCCGGATTTTAACAGTTTCACTTTCCAGTCATGGCTCGGCGGAGCCACCCCCGTTTTTGACACCGTAACTAATGTACATGTCTTGCATAATGCCCAATCTTCTTCTGTTGGATGTTTTAATATCTCAAGTTTCATCTCTTTCTCCTTTTGAATTATTTAATTATCTTTATTTCACGTTTGAAACATCTTTGCGTAACTCGTCATGCGGAAATATTGCCCATCTATTTCATAGTCTTTACAATATATGATATCGCCTTTTTTCACCGGCTCTTTGTCATATACCCTGTTCAATACAGTAAATCTGCTCTCTATTCCGCTTCCGATGGATTTTGTAACTACCGAAAAACCAAACTGCTTTTTATCTTTCTTACGTACAAGCACATACACATCAAGTACATATAGCTTCGGCCTGTCCTCCTCTTTGCCAGAAACATACCCCGCATATCCCATAACTTCTTCAAAATTCTGTACCTTGAGCAAAAGGCTTAAATCTTCCATATGCATAGCTTTTATAGCATCCTCTGTCTCACGTAGTATAGATTCGACATCCAACAGTGTATAACTTTTCGCTACACCTCCAGATTTCGTCATACCGACAGCATACTTTGATACAATTGGCTCTAAAGCCGTCCCATCGACCTTTTCCTTATTGATTTTCTTCGCCTGCCCTTTCTTGAACATCCCGTAGAACAAGTCCGCAATCCTTATCAGCTCCCTTTGGTTGCCAAATTCAGAGAAAAAGTCAATTTTAATGAGAATATCCAACTGCCTTGTGTTTAGTGAAGATTTTGTGTCAATAGCGGTAAGCACATCCACAAACCTGGTGTATTTTCCCTCGTGTGCTATACGGAATATCTCTTCTGCCACCCCTGAACTCATATATTTAATAGAAGAAATCCCTTTTGCTATGATATTCCTGTCCTTATCAAAGAAATATTCCCCTTTCGACACTCCCCACTTAGGCATTGTGACCTGGATGCCAATTTTATTAGCGTATGATGTTCCGCTCTTGATATCATCATCATTTGCGGCATTGTTTAGGAATGCTGTAATAAACTCCAGCGGAAAATAGTATCGGTAATATGCACAAAGATAACCCAACAGGCAGTAAGCAATGCTATGATTATAGCCAAACTGATAGCTTGCACTATCTTCAATAATTTGTAAAAATTCTTTTGCTTCGCTTTCTGCAATCTCCCGCGGCTGAGGCGACTTATTACAATACCCTTCAAGGATAGACGGCATTGCCGCATCTAACCTATCTTTCTGCTTTCTTCCAATTGCCCGCCGGATATTATCAGCCTCGCTTCCAGACAGACCACAAATTTCCTGTAGGAATTTAATCGTGTCCTCCTGGTAAATCAGATAACCAAGGTTATCCTTCAGCAGCTCGTCGATTATCGCAGATGGATTCTTATGCGGCTGTCTTGCCAATAACGCATCCCTATACGATGTCCCGGAAGGCCTGATACACGCTGTAACAATGGACATATCAAATATGCTCTTCGGCGCAAACCGCTTTAAACACTCAAACGCAAAAACCCCTTCAAACTGAAATATGCCAGATGGGTTCCGAACCATGCTTTCCCACACCCTTTTGTCGCACCAGTCTACCTCATGTGTCTTTGGATATGGCTTGCCCAGATAACGGCATGTGTCCCGGATTACCTGTACTGTCTTTAATATAAGGAAGTCATACTTCGCAAGCCCAGTATAATCATGGACATTTTCCATATCCAGCATCAGGCAAATCTCACCGTCCTTCTCAAATACCCCGAAGTTATCATTTAGTGTAATAGGGCTGATTACCATGCCTGCTGGATGTACGGATTGAGAAATCTTTGTCCCTAGAAGCCCGTCAAAGTAATAGAAAAGTTCCGGGTACTTCTGTTTTGTCTTGTCAGGGTCAGCTGCATACTCATCTTTAATCCTGGCGATATCCTTTAACGACCAGGGGTTATTTGGGACTTCTTTATCAAAGTATCTCCCTTCATGGGTATCCCATACTTTTTCGCCATTATAGTGCTCTGCGTTCCATTTCTTTGCCAGATACCGCCCCACTTCATCAATAACACCTTTATCCTGCAGCGTCCCAAACGATGCTACGCGGGCTGTCCTATCCCGTCCAAACCGCTTGACGATATGTTCAAAAATCGCAGGCCGGTCAGACTCAACGCAATCAATATCAATATCCCCAATCTCTATACGGTCTTCATTACAAAACCGCGAGAATACCGTGTTCCATGTTTCAGGGTTTAGGTCGATAATATCCATTACATATGCTACCCTTGAGCCGCCAACCGAGCCTCTGGCCGTCCCGATTGCCATTCCCTGCTCCTTGCACCACGAAATCAGTTCAGACATGGAAAGCATGAAACCATCCATCTCCAGTTTCCTGAATACACGCATCTCTTCTTCTATTGCCGTCCTGAACGCTGCCTCCTGACTTCTCGGAATAATTCCGGCCTCAAGCTTTTCGTCCAGTTTCCGATGCGCCGTTTCTGTAAATATCTTCGAATCCGCCTCCCTTGTTCCATACAGAATCGGATATTTGATAGAAATATCAAGTTCGATATCCTCCGTCATATCATATAAAAGACGCGTATTGGAAATCGCCTGCATGTATTCATCTTCTGGCAAAGCGTCCTGCACCCTAAACATCTCCACAAGCTCATCATACGTTTTATAGCTCAAGTCAAAGGCATCCTCATCCCCATACGACTTACCTTTTGCAGATATCAGCACCGAGCGGCATTCTGCCTTATACTTTGATGAGCTATGCGTGTCTGTGCCAGCTATTAATGGCGTCCCAATATCCCGTGAAAGTTTCAGAAGCCGCCTGTTAAACGCAACCTGGTCTGGATGGTTATGCGGCTGTATTTCGAAAAAATCATACTTCCTTGCCAATTCCATATATCTTGGATGGTCTTCCGGCAGCTTATTCAGCGGTGATGCAAGACAGGCACTCGTCGATATGATGTTATCTGAAATGCCCAGAAATTCATCAAACGTAATCCTATTGGTATAATAAGAATGCTCCTTATTACACGACAGGCTGACCAGCCTATTCAGTTCCATTACGCCTTCCATATTCCTTGCCATCAGCACCGTATGGTAGTTGTCACGTACTTTTGGTTCCAGCGATTCCGTTAAGTAAATCTCTACCGAGTGGATATACCTTAACCCCGCCGCCTTACATGCTCCCCACTTTTCCGTCCAGTCCAACGGCTTCCCATGCTCAGATATGGATAACGTCTTCTGGCCATTTGCTACTGCTAAATCAATATAATCCTGGTACTTTGTACAGCTATCAAGCAGGCTCAATTCTGTATGGCAGTGATACATTTCATACCACCTGCTATTTGAATCCACCGCATCACCTCCCGCTATTTTTATCCCCTGATTTGATTGGGCGTAAATCCGTAAAACTTCCACACAAGGTATTGCAAATTTGCAACACCTTTGCAAAACGCTAAATCTTATCTATATCTCAGCCTCTGCCTGTAAAGTGTCTCAAATACATTCAACCCTTTATCAACTGGCGCATCTTTTTCATACAACAGATTATCCTTATCCCAAAGATACTCAACATTGACGTATTGCTTCAGCCGTCTGATATTATGGTCTTTTCTTATCTGAACGTCCTTATCAAGCGCAAATACCACCCTCACGCCAAGCCTCGCAAGCACCTTCATCTGTGCTGGATTTAAGTGCGATGTCAACAATGCCCCGGTATTTCGGATTCCCCATGAGTACGCCAGCAATACTGATTTGCATCCTTCGAACAGGATAACTTCATGTTTTGCCAGTATTTCTTCCATATTCTCGAACAGTCCGTATATTACATCCATTTCCCCCCATGAAGAAAAGTACGTGTATTTGCGCAGGTCTTTTTCTTTCCATCCCGGGTCGAGCGTCCTGCCGCCGATGTTTACCATCTGCCCTTCCATATTATAGATAGGATATACCAAGCGGTTCGAAAACCCATCGTAGTACACTTGGAACCTATCGAGGGCTTCCTTTGAAATCCCCTCAGATTCCCAAACCGCAAGCTTCTCTCTGCGTTTTTCGTATCTCTCCATATAATTATCCGGAAATGCTTTTGCTTTGGATGCTTTTCTTCCTGACTTTTTATGCAAATACTTCCTACAAGCCGCCGTCGCCGCCATTTTCTGGCTTGGACGTATCTCCCCGTCATATCCCACATATTCTTTTAGGATGTCTACAGCCTTTTTCGCACTGCACTTGTTGTAGAACTTCACGAACGTGAACACATTCCCACCAATGCCGCTGGAGAAACAATAGAAACTCTTCGTTTCCCTCCGCACAGAGAACGACGGCGTTTTTTCTGATGAAAAAGGGCTTAACCCCCAATGCTCACCGTTTTTCTCTTCAAGCTCCACAAATTGGGATATATATTCAACAATATCTATGCAATTTATTAACTCTTCAAGTTCCACCGCCGCTTCCCCCTTTTTGCTAATTATTTAATTATCTTGACTGGCTAATATGGAACATTAGGAATATGTTGCTTTGCCTGTTCGTATGATATCAGGTTCCCGTTAAACTGCAAGTCTATGTATTCCCCCGCTGCGTGCTGCATACCATTCCGGTTCAGAATGACCCGCAGCTTTTTATTGCCGCATTCAGCGCCGTCATTTGCTACTTCTTCCGGGGTTTTGTCCTGGATGATAGCGATTGTGCTTGCATTTCTTCCTATCTTAGCTGAATCTGCAACCTTCCCTGTATTCGTAGCCTGCGCTGCGCCCACACCGCAAATTCCCATATCACCGCATATCTTGTTCTTAACCATATCTACAAAGCGTCCCAGCTCCTGGTAAGAATCAAATGCATCCCCATCCCCGGAACCTTTAAAATAATCCACAATCAGTACGTCAAGCCCCATCGTATGCTTCACTTTTTTGACTGCTGTGTAAATCGTCTGCTGGTCAAACATCGGTATGTAGATATGCGTGAACTTCCGGGTCTTCAGCCAAGCCATTGCCTGTGAAATCTTTTCCGCTTCTTCGTCATTGTAATTTCCTGCGGTCAGCCGCTTATACTCTACCTCTGACAGATGCGCCAGTATCCTGGCCGTAAACAGCCTTGTGTTCAGCTCACTGTCCAGATATAAAACCGCAAGGTCTTTCTTCAGCAAATCAACTGCGCAATTCAAAAGCATCATGGACTTTCCCTGCTTCGCTTCTGCCGCAAATATGAATAATTCCCCCGGTTCTATGGTGGCATATTCATTTAAAGCGCTGAACTTAAACTGTATGCCGGAATAACCGCATCCCTGCCTGGATTTAATTTCTTCCCAGCACCCATCAATGACTTCACTATACGCCGGGACATCATTCGCTGTAGAAAACTCTGTCATTACATCATCAATGATGGAGTAAATCTTCTGCTCTATGTCTGCTTCGCTCCTGTTATAGCATAACGCCTGGCATTCCTTGAGCCTCTGGAATGTATCCCGCCGGAAGGCCGCATCCATCACATTATCTACAAGCATCTTATACTCTTCAACAGAATTCCTCGCCAGAATATCGCTCATTTCCATAAACTCGTTTAACTTTTCAATCGTCAGCTCATCTGCATACTTCCTTGTCGCTTCTGACGCATTTAGGCTCTCTATAATATTGTACGAGTCAATTGTCATAATCCCGCGCCTCACAAGGTCTCCTATTGCCGTATACACACAGCGGTTCTCTTTATTCGTGAAATGGTTCGGCAGTAAATGCTCCGAATAAAATATAAATTCCGGCTTGTGTATCAGCGATGCGATAATGCCCGCCTCGCTCTCCAAGCTGTTAATATCATCCACACTGGTCATACGCACCACCACCCTTCCAATAGCAGCAATGGCTGCTGTAACTGCAAATATACCTGCATCCAAAAAACTCTATATTAGGTGGAAATTCATCCACATCTAATATCTCCCGGATTTTCCCCTCCGCCCACAACAGGGCTTCGTGGTAAGCATCCTCCCTAAATGGTTCTTCGATGAGCATCCCTGTCTTGAAGCAGTTAAAGCATAACAGCTTTGGCAATTTCCCGTATTTTTGCCGTATCGCTTCCGCATAAATGTAAAGCTGCCGCAACATGATATCCAGTTCTTTATCCTTGAGCGTAGGCTTTGCCCTTCCGCTCCGCGGCTTCAAATCCCTTGACTTGTTATCCACAATCACATACTCCCCATCCTCTGTCCCCAAGTAATCTATACGCCCAGTAAATAACATCCCGCCGATGTGGAAATCAATCTTTTCTTCGACGGACACCATATCAAAGCGCAGCGGCTTTAAATTCTTTATATACTCCCTGCCGCTCTGGAAATATTTCCTGACAGTACCTGGGTTCGGCCTCCCGGCTCCCTGCGTCCTCTCTGGAAACTGCGTCAGGAATGCCAACATGACCTCATCCTTTGCCATTTTTGCGGTATAGTAGCTTTCAAGCAGCTCATGCATGAACAGGCCGTATACTGCATAGAACTTATCCTCTTTCATAAGTTTTGGATAGTGGATATACTGCAAATACCATCGGTAAGGACAGCTATCAAACGCTTCAAGCCTGCTATAACTCCAGGTCATGTCCTTAATTAGCTCACGGTATATAGATTCTCCCATCCTTTAACCTCAAGCTATGCTATCTTAGAAAGGCAGGAGGGAATCTTCAACCTCCCCACTGTCAACAGGACTGCTTGGCTCCTGAAAAAACCCGTTAGATGAACCAGAACCCCCGGCATCAATCTCCGCCTTCGTTTCGAAGCTGAATACCTTAAAATTCGTATAGGTAACGTTTTTTTCTTTGACATACTTGGTGGACACATCCACATCCCCAAGTCGGATTTTATCCTTCTCTTTCAGCATCGAGGCTTTCCTGGCAACTGCTGTCCCGATAAAGTCAACAAACCCTGAAAAATCCGTCTCATATTCTCCTGACTGCTTGTTACGCTTACTAATAGAAATACGCGCCTTGGTTCGCATATCTGACGCTGCCTCTACACTCCAAACTGTTGCATAGCTCCCCGTCCTGAATCCCATAATCTTATTCTCCTTTTATATATTTAGTATTGAAATCTTCCAGAAGCTTAGCTGCCAATGCCGGCTCCTTGATTGCAAGGTAATTTGCATTTTTTGCATACTTGCTGACAAACTTCTTTACCTCGTCAGCCTTGTCCTGATTGTCCGCCAGGAACTGTTTGATAATGCCGTCAAATTCCGCAGTAATCTCTTCTGCAATCGCCCTGTCTTCCGATTCTGCCGCAACTTTCTGCTTGCTCCTGTATGCATCTACATCCGAATCAGCCTGGGCAATCTGGAAATACGATGTCAGGAAATACCTTGTACAATATGTAAGCCCTGAACCGAATGCCTGTGAAGGGTCTCCCTGTGCGCCAGTGACAAACCACGGCACGTCGATGAACTCTTCCGGGTTATCGTCATTAACCCACCGAAATACCATATCCGCCGTAGCCAGCATTTCTGTCGTGGTGCTGTCATAAGCCTTCCCTGTCTTATCAAACTTCGTATTAACGGTCACATTCTGGCATACCTTTGCAGTCCCTGGGACAATCTGTGGAATTAGGGAAACCCCATATTTCTTCATCCCCGCTGTTATCTTCGCCAAAATTGATGTAATATCCGCATAGGTATAGTTATACCCACGTTTTTCCTTAGATACCACATCCGATATCGCACGGATTTTTGCAAGCTTCTGTACTAAATTCAACTTTTCTTCCATAATCTTATCCTTTCTTTACGCCGCACGGTATTTCTCCCGGAGTTTCCCCATAATCCATACCTGCCCTTTCCCGGTAATGACTGTCTTAGGGAACACCCTTGTACCATACGCCGTATCTTTTTTAACCTCGGCTACATCAAAATACCCACGGTTAATGTATTCCTGGTACGGCATCCTGTTTTCCTTGAGAATCCCACTCTGCTTCAGCCATCTGATAAGCCTGTTCCTTCCAATCCTGATATTCTCGTCATTCAGAACCTTAGCCATTTCTTCCATATCAATCGTGTCTGACCCCTGCGATACCTGCAAAGCAAAATCTACAAGCGGCTTCTGTTCTACCAACTGTTTCTCTTTCTCCTGAATAAGAGAATCTTTCTCTTCAATCTGCTTCTGGGCAATCATCAGTGCTTTAGCCACAAGCTCTTCATCCGACATTTTTTCCTGCCCGTCTATATATCCTCCGTACTTACGAACTGACGGTAAGACTTCGCTTGTCACCCAATGTTTAAAAATTTTCGCAGACTCAATTTTACTTCCCAAAATAGCGTCATACAACCCGCTTTCGTTGATAATGGCCATATTCTGTTCTCCGCTGGGGGTACGCACTAAACGCGTACCCTTATCTTCCACGCAAATCCTACGTGTCAAATCACTGGCCATTCTATAACCTAATGCCTTTGCGATATCACTTGCAACAAACCACGGTTCACCATCAATGCTCACCGTTCTAATGTCTCCGAATTCTTCATTGCTAAAAATTTTTACTTCATTCTTTTCCATCAGATTTCTTCCCTTCTTTTATATACGTCGCGCTTTCGTCTGCTACATGCAGCAACCATGCAAACGGCAACTGCTCATATACGTTTCCTACATCCTTATTGCCATCCCAACAGCTCATATGGCAATTAATTGCCACAGCTTCTTCTGGTGTTAGCCTGATGAAATGTTGAGCTAAAAATACCGATTTGCTTCCATGCCCGCCAAAACAGAATTTTTCGCTTACTTTATATGCATCATAGCTCTCCCATTGCCCCTGCTCATTTTTCCTGTTCCGTTTCTCGACAATATAATAATTGACTTTGCACAAATCATGGAGCAATGCGGCGATGATTACACTTTCATCTTGTGATTTTACTTCTGGATATGCTGCCAAAAGCCGAACAAATTCGTCATACACATTCAGTGAATGCTCACACAATCCACCCCGGTAATTCCCATGATATGCCCTTGACGCAGGTGCTTCGAAGAAATCCGTATCTTCCAGCCATTTCACCAGCTCATCTATACCATCACGCTGGACTGTCGTAAGCAGCAAAACGAATCTGTCATGATTCGCTGTTCTTTTCTCATCAGTCATTAGAGTCCCTCCTTTCTTTCCTATTTTTGGACTTGCGTCCGAGCATGGATAGCCGGAATCGAACCGGCATTATCAGAAACCCTGATACGCACCAATGCATCCATGTTATTGGCAGTTGCCCACGATGGGGCAACTACAATGTCTAAGCCATCAGCTTACTTTACTTAACCTCATATGGGTATTAGCATCTTTAATCATCTCTTCCAGATACAATGGAACCTCGTACGCATTCACAGCCTCATGCGCCGCACAAATGTATCTTCTTTTCAGAGCCTTGTAAGATTTCGGCCTCCCATCCTCTGCGTATAACCCAAACTCACGTCTAATCTGGTCGTAAATATCGCGGTAAACCTTTGAGCGGATATTCGTGTCTTTGTAAGCTTCTGACTGCTTCCCACCAAGAACCGCGACCCCTTTCCTTTTTACGTGATTTGAAAGCTCATCCGCTTCGGAACCATACAGAGGGATGTCAAATTCTAGTCTGTTGATGCGTGTGTCCATCTGTTTGATTTCTGCATCGTGGCGGTTCAGAACTTCGACCGACTGCTGAATAATTTCCAACTGGGTGAGCGGCTTCTTTACCTCAAAGTACGTATCTACCAGATGGTCATATACTTCCCACGCTTTATCGGTGTTCAAAGACTTAGCGTGAAGAAATGCGCCCTTTTCTGTCCAGAGGTACAGTTTATT
>PXZU01000069.1_pt1 | contig 16730 bp, 21 predicted proteins | sample 2941351 | NCBI WGS metagenome assembly PXZU01 (sample SAMN08721892, study PRJNA434045) | Viral metagenome, whole genome shotgun sequencing project. | isolation source: viral particles isolated from 30 fecal samples collected over 86 days | host: Mus musculus | place: Germany: Kiel | collected 2017-06 | reverse complement strand
TGGAAGTTAGGCAATTCACCGGAAAAGAGGTATGCGTTTTCGCCTCGATCTAAGCATTGGCATATCACTTGATTTAAGAAGGATGATTTACCGCTGCCGTTAATGCCGGTTACAATGTTCAGCGTTCCATAGAATAGTTTCATCAGGTATCGGTCAAGATTGGGAAGTCCGGTCGGGATGCCGTCAAGAGCATCAAGGTCAATGTCTTCAATATCAGCGAAATCAACTACGCCCGGAACAGGGGAGTCTTTGGCGTCCAATATGATCTCCATAACTTTCTCTTTACCGAAGTAGTAAAGCACTTCATTGAGATCATTAACGGAATATCGCTGATTTGTCGTTTCGTCAACATAGAGTTGAGGAACTTCTACAACTTTTGTCCGCCAGCTTCCCAGCCGATAGATACATTCCTTTTGCATTTTGAGGCCAGCTTCGTCATTATCAGAACAAATTACGATAGAACTGAATTGTTCAAGAAAATCCCAGTTCTCTTCAATCCAGTGGAAGTTGGTGCTGCCAAGCGGAACAGAAACTGCATTTGTGAAACCTGCTTCGATTGCTGAAAGGCAATCTGGCTCTCCCTCGCAAATCAACAATGGGACTGTAGTGTTGATCCGATTCATGTTGAAAAGAAGTGGTGTGGTGTCTGCTCCTTTTTGGCACCAACATTTGTTTTCACCCTTTTTGACTTTTCTGGACGGACGATATTTCACCATTGTCAACACATCGTTGGTGTCGTAGTAGTTAAAAACGGCATTCCCCTCACCGTCCTGTCTTACATCAGCATAATCTATCGTATGAGGGCTAATTTTGCGTTTTTTGAAGTATTCGTAAACCTGAGTCTTATCATCACACACGACCTCTTTTGGGTACTGGTATTGCCGTCGTGTTTTTACTCCCAACTCTCCGAATGAGTAGGATATGCCAGCCAATTCAAAGAGCTTACGACACGCTTGAGCATAGGTCATCCCTTTGTACATCAGCACATCCAAAATGTCATAGCTACGTGAACACGCACCAAAGCACCGAAAATTGAACGCCTTTTTATTATAGATAAACGAAGCGTGATCTTCTTGGTGGAACGGGCAACAGCATTTCATATCCCGCACATCATAATCGGTTATGCCAAGCTCCTCCACGATGATTCGGGCATTATCGTCACCGAGCTTTTCTTTTGCCTGCATAATTGCGTCGCGGTCAATCTGCACAGATAAAATCACCTCGATTCGTTCGGCAAGTCAGCCCACTTTCGTGGGCTTGACTTTACCGATCGGAGATTAGAAGCTAAAGCCGGGGCGCACACCCGCCGACCAGGAAGCACTGTTGCCGTGGATGTTGCCGTTGCTGTTCACACGACAGAAACCGTTGAGGTAGTTGTAATAGGGGGAACGCAACCCGCTGGAGCAGGGGTCGCCATCTTCATCAAGAGCGAAGTAAGGCACATCCTCCAAGCGGTAATATTCGTACCAGCTACCCTCGCCCGGAACAGAGTAGGCTACACGACCGTAAACCTCTTTCTCGCTGAGAATGAAGATACGATCAACGCTTTTGACAATCTCCTTGCTACGCCCACCAGCAGAGGTAAGTTTGACCACGGGGCGAATAACAGCCTGTAGTTCATCGGAGCAAAGTGCCAAGAACTCCGAATTAAGCCACTGCCGAAGCTCACTTTTGTCCCAGCCGCCCTCGTTAGTGCATTCACTATTCCAAGGACGCCGCTCCTTATAAATCCGAACGGCCTCCCAAGAGAATGGAGCTTTGCCGGAACCATCCGCCAGATCGTCGTGGTCGAAACCGATGATGCGATACTCTGCGGCGAAGCCGTTCTTCATGTGATCGGTCTTTACTGCACCAACCGCGATTTGCTGTCGCGCTTTCTTACTCCGCCCAATAGCATCCAGCTCACCCCATGTCAGGTGGTTCAAATCTGTCAAAAGCCCAGCGGCAGGCTGTTGGACAAGGGTAGGTGTAACAATCTCCTGCGGGCAGCTGGAAATGAGCAGGCCGCTCTCATCCAGATCCACACTGAAGTTGATGTGCTTACGCTGGGCAAGCTCTTCTGCCGAAATGTAAAAATTCATATTGCAATCCTCGCTTTCTGTTTGTGAATGAAACTTAACTTTCATCATAGAAATTCTTCGTACTCACACTCCACAGCTACATCACAGAGGTGTTTACAAAACCAAAAATCCAAGTTAGCATACCAGTCGTCAGTCGCTGTGATTTTGGCAATCAGCTTTGCTGCCCACATTTCCACCTCGTCTAACCGCTCTTTTCTAAATGGTTCACAAATCCATGTGCCAGTCCGAAAACAGTTAAATTCGAGATAGTCGGGATATCGGCCATATAACTGATAGACCGCACTGGCGTAGATATAGAGCTGCCGTAGGTACTTATCCAATTCAACATCTCCGAGGGTGGGCTTCGCCCTGTTGGAGCGAGGCTTCAATGCTCTGGATTTGTGATCGGTAATGTACAGCTTACCGCTCTCATCCTCAGACAACAGATCCAGAAAGCCTATAAACGAATGCCCGGCAAATTGGAATTGCATCTTGTCCTCTACCTTTATTACTTTTCGGGCAGGGAACGACAGCGTTTTAAGGTACTGCCGTCCCTGCTCCAGATAACCCATATGAATCTTGTGTAATGGAGCTTTATCTGTGATGTCAGTTGTAAAATGGGAAAGGTAGTAAGGTGTAAGCTCTTCCTTATGCAGCATACCAGTCAGATATTGCTGAAGAATAGAGTGCATCAGGCTTCCATATTGAGCGAAGAACTTCGACTGACCTGGTATTTCGTAGATGTACCGTTGGAGCCATAGATAAGGGCAGTCCTCAAAGGCGGACAGCCTCGAATAGCTCCACTCCATCGCCTCAATCGTTAGGTCATATCGCATTTAGTTCCTCCTTAGAACGGAAGCTCACCGTCATCCTCAGTCTCACCGGATTCTACCTCACTCTCGGCGGTGGGAGGAGGTGCTTTCTTTGTAGATTTACCCTTGGTGGCGGGCGCAGAGGCATTTTCCTCACCTTGCCCCTTGCTACCACAGAACTCTACACGGTCGGCCTTAATCTCCCATGCAATGCGGTTGTTGCCCTCTTTGTCCTCGTATTTGCGGCTCTGCATCTCACCTTGCACCAAGATTTCCTGCCCTTTGGAAAAATACTTGGACACAAACTCGGCAGTCTGCCGCCAGAACACAACAGTAAAGAAATCCGTCTCCTTATCTTTAGAATAGGGGCGATCTACGGCAACATTCACCGTACACACAGCGGTGTCACTCTGGGTGTAGCGCAGTTCAGGATCTTTGGTCAGTCGGCCTTTAATGATGATACTATTCATGCTCCATTGCCTCCTACAAATTTCTTAACCGCTTCCAAAACATCAGTGGCGGTCTTCATGTTGGTAACAATCCGGTAGTTGCCGGACGGCTTGCCCTTTTCGTCCTTGACGTGTTTCTTCACCACGGCAGTTAGCTTAGTGCGGGCGTCTTTCAGTTTCTCCTCGTCCTGGAAGCTGTTGAGGTAGTTGGAAATAAGCTCGTCGATTTCGTCAATCATGGCGGAAACGACTGCCCGCTCCTCTTCCTCAGCGGCCTGTAGCTTCTTACTCCGCCAGTTGTCGGGGTCGTCGTCAGGTGTAGCGATCTGGAAAAACTTCAGCAGGAAGTAGCGGTGGAGATAGCTAAGACCGCTGCCGACCGCTTGGCTGGCGTCGCTCTGCTGACCGACAATTACCCACGGCACCACCAGTGTGTCTTCCGGATTGTCCAAGTTGATCCATGTAAAGGTCATGTCGGCCTTAACCAGCACCTCGTTGACGCTCTCTTCGATCTTCTTGCCATCTTTGGCATTCTTGATCTTGGTGTAGTTGTACGGGCTTACCTCCGCCGTCTGCGGGACAATGCCGGGATACAACAGAACATGGTATTTATCCATGCCGGCTGTCACACGGGCCAGAATCTCATCCTCGGACACATACTTGTAGTTGTAGCCCGATTTGTTCTTACGGATAACCTCAACCATCTTGCGGATACCCGCCAACTTCTGGACAAGGTTTAGGTCTTTGATTTCTTCATTTGCCATACTATCCTCCTTGATTTTGTTTGTTGTTAACCGAGATTTTTAATCGTCACCAAACGATTTGAGCATAAAGCATGAGTCGCAATAGCACTCACCGCTTGATTCGATTCGTACATATTCGCCGGTAATTGCTTCGCCACAGCCGTCGCACACGATTGTTGACGCATATGCCCCATCGCAGACTGGGCAACCGCTGAATTGCTCATATGGTGGCGTGTCCAATCCGTGACGTTCTTCCCATCTCTTGGGTTCATCGAAAGTCGCCCCACAGTCCAAACAGGTGTATTCTCCCAACATCAATGCTTAACCACTTTCCAAACGGCAGTATTGCGAGTGGTGATCTGACTCCGGCGTTTGCCGACCACCTCTACTACACCATCCTCTTTCAACTCTGTCAAACGAGGACGAGTAAAGTTAGGGTCAATGTGAGAAATCTTTCCGTCGTGAAGAAGCTGCTGGGCAATCTCTTCCGCCGTCATACCCCCAGGATCGCCATTCTTTAGCACCTCCAGGATCATATCCTTACGGCTTTCCCGTTTCGGTTTAATCTCATTGTAGGCTTCACGACGATTCATAATTACGATGCTCAAAGGATCTCATCCTTTCTATTAGGAAGCTGATACCAGCCCGTTTTTGCACCCCCCCCACCAGCTTCGGCTTTCAGGGCACGGGCCACGGTACTTCCATCGTAAATGCGGTTAGCATCTCCGTTGTAGTCGTTGATATATCCAAGCTGGTGGAGATCGTCACTTTCGATAGCCCGATTTTGTTCGTCGCTATTAGGCGATTTATCAAAACTGGCAAGCGCCTTTTCAAAAGCGCCAATACCAGAGAAAAAAGATCCTACCACCATATCTTCAAAAAGATACGGCATAGCTTCACACAGTTCTCCCATAATGGCACAAAGCACATCCACCACAATGGAATTTCCGGCCTGCTTGTAAAGCTGAGAGCCGCTACGGTCATTGCCACTGTATAGGTTCTGATTCATTGCGGTTTGTGCCTTAGCGAAGTCTTCGTCTGTGAAGCCCATAAGCCGCCAACACTCTCGCTGGGTGAGCTTTCTCACCCGAAACCCTGGACGGATCGCGATAGGCGTTTGTCCGCCACCCATCCGTGCCGCACTGTTTACACACGGGCAAATCCCGTCCGACCGGGGAGATTGGTGTTTCTGAAGACCACCAATCATTGTAATATCGTTCTCAATCACTCTCTTGTCCCCCCCCCGTCAATGGTGCGAATCGTGCCGCAGACATCATCTCGGAAAAACCGAATGCCCTCGTCACATCGCTGCTCACATACAATCTTCATATCTTCTTCATCCTCCATGGTAATTTCCATAACCAGTTGTCTTCGTTTCTTTTTAAGATACTGTTGGATGGTGGTGCCCTTATAGTAATTTGCATCAATGCAATATGCCACTGGTGGTGCAAGCAACACCTTTACCAAGTCATTCATTCTTCTCCATCACTCCTGTCATTTGCTGGTTCCCAAAGCCTTTGTAATCGCGGGCCAGCAGTGCCAAGGCTGTATCGCAGTACCCTTCAAACTTGCTTCCTTTCTTACTCAGTTTCACGCCGGAAAGAGAGCAAATCCCATGAGTGCCTGTCTGTGGAGCCTCGACCTCCGGCTCTGACGGTGTTACTGATTGGTTTGAGCGGGGGGGGGGTAATCATGGCAGCTACTTTATCGTCAGATAGGTAATAGCGCTCGTCAACATGGTCGTCAAGCATATCGACCAGCGCCTTTTTCAGCGGAATCGGCGTGGGAAACTTGAATTTTCCGTTGTCCAGATCCTTGCGGACGATGACACAATACACACGCTCTCGGTTTTGAGGAATACCATAGTGTTTTGCGTTCAGCACCTGCCAATAGACATTGTAGCCGTAGTCTTCCAACTCTTTTACAAAGAGGTCGAAAGTGGTGCGGAAGCGGGAACCAGTAATGTTTTTGACATTTTCATAGATGGCAAAGCGGGGCTTCTTTTCTCTCAGGAAGCGCAACCATTCGACGAGCAAAGAAGAACGAGTCTTCTCAATCTCGGTTGAACCACACTTAGGGCAATGGTCACGCTGATCGTAGTGAGCTTCCAGAGGGTTGTACACATGACCGCAGTGTTTACAAGTCCATGCAGCCCCCCCCTGTTTGCCCGCTATGCTGAAGTCCTGGCACGGGCTTCCACCAAACATGGTGTTAAAATCTGGAACATCTTTCTCGTCGGCCTGTGTGATATCACCGATGTTGGCTGTCGAATCGACACCGTGAATGGCGCAATAGCTTTCTGCGGCGTACTTATCGAACTCGCAGAAAAGGGCGGTTTTGAAATCCAAGGTTCTTACCTCCTATATTATAGCGTATTTCGGGCTTCTTGTCAACGATTTTGTTCGTTGTTAATGAAGTTTTTTATGCGCTTTTGTCGATCTCCTCAAAGATGATTTGCTTCGGGAGTATGCTGTAGCACCCATACACGCTACTGAACGGCGGGTTAAGCGACGGTTTTTGATCCGTATAACTCTTGAAGTAAGAGACACGGCGGTTCAGATACATAATCTCGAAATCGTGATCTCGGAACATACTGAACCGCCGCTGGCTCTCAAAGAGTCCCACCACACCGACCAGCATGGCAAAGGGGATTTTGAGCTGGAACAGCCGCTCAAACACTTCACCTTTCAGAGAGTAGGGCGGGTTGCTGATAATATAGTCGCACTGTGGCGGTTCCAACTCAAAGAAATCCTGCCCGTTGCAAATGTGCGTAGCAATTACGGTATACCCGCGCTGGCGGAACAGCTTTACGAATAGGCTATCCTCCGTGTCAAAGGGGCACCATATCACTGCGGGGGGGGTGCTAAATACTTGTACAGCGGAGCAATCGCATACTCCGGCGTGTAGAACTCGTCGTTGCCGCTACCGGCAACTTTATCCATCTTCATAAAAGATTCCTCCTTGGTCATAAAAGTCTGCTTTCATCCTACTGACTACTTTTTGTTCCCCATCATCGAATCAAGGCCAATCACGTCGGCAAGTTTTTCCCCGATTTGCCTTTTCACCTCTTCCGTAATCTTTTTCTTGATGTTGTCCGTAACTTCGGTAGTAGCCCTCTTAATTGCATATTCCATATCGTGGTTTACGGCCTTATCAAGAATGTATTCCAGGCGCGTTTTACAGGAGCCATATCCGGAGGCGGGCTTTCCAGAGCTGTCTACTTTTTGATCCAGGTATTGAGCGCAGGACTCCTTCAACTGCTCCCGAACGGTTATACCACGCTTTACAACATCTCCCCACCTATCGGTGATGTCTTTCGGCGTTTCAAAAAACTCCTGCATCATAGCATTAAGTTTTTCGCTGATTTCGTTTTCGAGGGATGCCATTTTTGCGTCTAAGAGTTTTCTCGCTTCGCTTTCCAAAGAGTTTGTGATGTTTGTTCCAACCTTTGCGACAATGCCCGAAAGAATTTCGTCCCTCAGCCGCCCGTCAAGGTTCTCTTCCTCGTCCAACCAGTCCAAGTTGACTGTTACATTAAATGTTGCCATTGCAAAAACCTCCATAGTTTTTAGAATGAGCACTCACAAGGCAAGTTGCCATCATCTTGGACAAGTTTCCTTGCTGCCGCCCAGAACTTTTGCGGCTTAGTCTTCTCAGATGGTGGTAATGCTTTTTCTTTGAGCCTGGCAAATTCCATCTCAAAATCTGAAAGATAGCCCTGTTTGAGAATGCTGTATCCGATAGCCGCCTCAGCCTGTTTTGCTTTCTCCCAGATCTCGGGATAAAGACAATAGACAATAAACCAGTGCTGTTTACCAGCTTTGAGGCAACCGGTGCAATTTGCATGATTGAAAATGCTGTAGGTCTTCGGACGTTCGATCCCAACCTCTTCAATATTATGAACAGTACGTATCTCCCAGGTCAGCGGGTATTCCGTGTGATATCCCATAGCAGCCATGATACCAACCCTACGCTGAATACGATGCTGCTCATTAGTATCAAAGCCGTAGACCAGAGAAATATCGTCCCTTATCTGGGGAGGATTTGTGGGATAGTGCTCGGATAACCATTTATGAAACGGTTCGGTCTTTAGCCTGTTTGTGCAGAAAGCGGTTGACTGAGCGCCAGACTTGAACGCTTTAATTTCCATACACACATCAAACTGGTCTTTGACTTCCCATCCAGGCATATTGGCATAAGTGATAGGAACGCCCAAATAATCCGAAACCTCATTCTTAAAACGTTTGATATCTTCGTCTTCGGTACGGGGACATAGGTCATGATTGAGCAAAATCGTGTTCTCTGCCCCGTACCTTCTGACTACCTCCACGGCGGCGATTGCTGAAGAATGACCGCCAGAAAAACATACGATGTGTTTCATACCGACCACAACCATCACTGGCTGAGGTCAACTGCCTAATCCTCCTAAGCTACTTTCCACAAACCTAAAGTCCGTGTTTGAATAATTTCACGCTGTAACAGGCAGCTTTACCATGTACTTATCAATCTTACATGAACCTGGTTTACCAGGATTGGTATTAACTCCTTCCGTTGTTATTGTTCGTTTGTGAACTCTTGAAGTATTTTCCGATTGTAGCCAGTGTTGCACAGGCCAATGGAATGAAATCCGGGGTAAATCGGGTTGTGTTGAACATTAGGTTCATGCCACCAGCGATGGCATTGCCAACACATACTTTTAGTATCCAGCCACCGATCCATGCACACCCAAATGTGAGAACCGGACTGAAAACCAGCAATCCGATAAATCCTAAAATGGTCGTTACAATGCCGATACCCTCAAATGTCCTTTTCAAAACTTACACTCCTTTACTTATTCAATAGGCACACCGATATACTCAAGCACTCTCTGCATACCAAGACCATGTTCTTCCCACGGCTTCATGCAGTAGCTCCAGAGTTTTGGGTGGGTTGTTTTCAGACGTTGGAAACGGTTCGGTGCCTTTTCCAGATGAGCGCCAAAGGCACAAAAGACACAGCCAGTACGCTTTTCTCCTGTTGTTGTCCACCCCCCCCGTCAGTCTTAATGATCTCGCCATAGACAGGTGCATAGGGGATTTGGTAAGTGTAAAGATATTCGAGTACGTCTTCCTCTGTCCAAAACGACATAGGCTGAGAACTGGGTTTCTTGCCAGAAAAGGCGTTGCACCCCATACGCAACCATGTAGCGCGGCGGGATCGGCTCTCATTCGCCATTGTTGCGATGATAGGCACTCTTCCAGTTTCCTTAGCGTATTTCTTCATGGGGCGCTTTTTCATAACAGCACAGCATCGGGAAGATACCTTAAACGGCGCATCCAGCAGATAACACCATTTCTCACAATTAAACTCTGAGGGTGTCCCATTGCTCCGCATAATCTCGCCGTGTAGTTCCTTCCACCGGAAGGAGCCAGGCTTATGCCCGTACTCTACTGTGTCAGCTACACGCTTGGAAACCACAGGATATCCGTATACCTCAATAACTTTTCGGAAATTCATCTCAGGTTTTACCACTACCACATTGTCTCGGCTCATGGCAAATTGGCGAACCTCTGGAAACTCTAACCCAGTATCCGAGAACACAGCCGGCACATCAGGATAGATACGCCGCACAATATCAAGGAGTACGGTCGAGTCCTTGCCGCCAGAAAAGGCCACATAGACCTTGCCATTGTAATGCTGATACCATTCGATGATCCGAGCTGTGGTAATCTGGATTTTGCGGGGAAGAGGCAGACGCTGCATTTCTTCCAGTTGTTCCTTGCTATGCAAAACGTCCACCTCCTTGCCCGCCACCGCCTCCTCCATCAAACAGATAGAGGAGAAGCAGTAGCAAAGCACAACCTATGAAGATATAAACCTCATTTGACATAATTAACTCCCATGGTCTTCGGTAGCCTTCGGCAGAGCAGGCTGATGAGTAGTAGCCAACCAGTAATTGATGACTTTGTTGTAGCTGTTGTCATTGCCCATGAAACGCTTGAGCATAGCGGCCATCAAACCAGTCTCTGCGCTGAAGGTGTCTCCCTGCTGACACTTCACCACAGTCTTCGTACCGTCACTCCAATAGACAATGGTAGCGGGATCGTTAAAGATCAAACGCTCAATCTCAGGAAGAAGTGTGTCGGAATGCTGCCGCATATGCCGCAGTGCAGCGTTCCAGCCATTGTGAAATCCCTCGTGATCCATTGCCGTCTCAACCCCTTTGGATTCAGCAGGCAAAGACAGAAGCCGACGCAAATCACCATTTACTGGTACAGCCACAAAATTTGCGAGGGGGGGGTGAACCTGAACAGCCCTCAGCGGATACAAACTCATTTCATTGTTACGCATTGCATTTTCCTCCTATAATTTGGTTAATGTGCATGACGGTCACAGTCATTCAAGACCATAACCTGATTCCAGATATCCTCACCGAGCAAGCCTTTGAACTTTCTCTCCGTCTTGTTCGGGTTATCTGACTTTTCTACTGCGAAAGGTGCCATATGCCAGCGAATCAAAAGTGCTACTTTCAACCTTTCGTGCAGAGTCAAATCGGTAGTGTGGGCAAAGCTCTCATAAGCACCGACACGCTCATGTTGATAAAAATGAGCAATATCTGTAGGTTCACCTTTGGCATTACAGAAAACTTTCGTATACTCCTTGCCAATATCGTGAATCGCTACCGCCCGGCCCAAAGAGATATCATTCACCCACTGGGGATACTGTTTGTCGAAATACTCATAGGCCGTTAGCATATGTTGCCCTACAGTAAACTCATGATGGGGATTATCGTGCTCCAGAGCTGCAAGGCGGGAGAGCAGAAGGCTGATACCGCCGATAAACGGTTCCACACCCTCAACCCAGATTTCGTCCCAGCCTTCAGCTTCCATAGGGATATCAAAACCCCGGTACATTCGGTCGATCACATTCTCTGGAACACTACGTTCACGGTTGGCGTTGCGCTCTACACAGAGGATATACGGCGTCGCCATGAAAACGCACACTTTCTTGATCTGGGGATTAACAGCGGTGACACGATGCAGAAATCCCATTCGGCGCTTGTAACTGACATTCGTGGCGTCGTAGACCACATCTTTACCAGCACGCAAATCGGAGAGCACACGGTCATGGAGCGTCTGGAATACCAGCTCCTGGTGGTTTTGGTCGGAGATGTCACTCAGTAGCTCTTCACGAATGGTATCACTGGAATGGATCACGGCGTCAGGCAACTTGTTCTCGGCATACCAAGACTTTCCACTTCCAGGAAGACCAACCATCATATAGAAGCACTGCATTTTACTTACCCTCCTGTAATTCCATCAGAAACCGCCGCTTCAAAATCTCCACCGTCGCTGTCTGTAGCACCTGATCGGCGTGCTGATTGATTGCGAGAGGCACTGTATCCATATATTGCTTTTTATCGGCGATCATGGAATCAACTGCCTCCTGCATAAGCTGCCGCGCCTCCTCTAAGGTGTGACACCCTCTTTTTACCTCTACAAGGTAATCCGACTGTTTGCTAACCAGACAATCAAAATAATTTTCGCCGGCCATATAGCGGGTCATAAATTCCCGCATCCGCAAGGCATGATGAAGCTGCTTAGGGTCGTACCCAAATTGCTCAATCTTGGCAAGAGCGGCGGGATAAGGATGCTCCATAGCGTGTTGCTTTTCCAACGCCATACCCAGCAGACAACTCATACCAGCATAGTTGTTATAGCGGGCAATATCTTCTCTGGCGTCCAACACCGATTGAAACAGATCGGTGTAGAGCGGGTTGATAATGCAGTAGGGCGTGAACAGAATCTCAATGAAATTGACGTTTTGTTTGCGAATACACTCAAACATGAGCCGAATATCCTTAAAGTCCACGTGCTCATCGTTTTCCATAACATGGGTGGTGCTGACGGGCTTGTGGGTAAGAACGAAATCTGAGAAGCTGGGGAGTACGATTGCCTTGGTATCAATATCGCTACTCTCATAATCCAGTTTGTAATTTTGTGAACCTTGCAGGAACAGGCCAACCCACGCATCTCCGAAGTGTTCTTGAACGGTAGCCAAATGCTCTTGCATCCGAGCCATAATGCGCTCCTTATTCATCGCTACACTCCTTCTTTCTCACACAGTCTCGTAAAATCCGCTGATAGAGGGAGGGGTCATACCCCTCCATATCAGCCCAGAACATCAAATACTCTGTGGTGTACTGATCGGTCACATCACCGGAGACATCGTAAAGCCGGCCACCGATTTCCTGAACGAAGTGGTTAATCACTGGCTCATACATCATGTTTCCGCCAAATCTCTCTTGAAGAATAAAGGCAAACCAGTAACAGCAGCCATTTAGAAAAACCTCCTCAGAGCCTTTGAAGTTCTGGATAAAGTTGAGGATTGTAGACTTATTCATCCCTCTTCTTCCATAACCTCCACCTCCTGGGCTTCCTCCATATCCGGCGCAGCGGCGGTATCTTTAATAAGCCCCTCCAGTGCCTTGAAGTAGAAGTTCTTATGCTTGTAGGCCGCAAACTTGGGACGATTGACAATCCGACACACAACGCCCTCTCGAATATGGGTTTTGCCAACAGGGTCGGGGCCGTCATAATACCTCTCTGCGATAGCTTTGATGTATTCGCCAGCGTCCACAGCTTGGGGAGAACCCACAGCGTCGGGAAGCTGAACCATATCCGGGATAAAGCAACGCCAGAACAGCGGCACACACTTGACACCCATCTGTTCACAGCGATAACGCATGAAGTCGGGCGGGTACTCCACCACATCACCATCCTCGTTGGTCATGGTCATCCGGTAGACATAGATGTCGGATTTGGGAACAGGCTCGGCAGATACTCCAGAACCGTCTGCTGTCGTTTTCTTGCCGGTAGGATCGCAGCCATAGCTAAAGAAAGTGGTTTTGCCGTACTGTTTGGAAAACTCCTTGTCACCAATCTTGGCGTTATTGCTAGGAGACATGATGGGCGTGCCATCATCCGTGAAACCCACCACCTCATAGTAGACCTCCTCGCCTTTGTGGAGCTTCCCTTCAAAAATCTTGGCGTGCTGTTCACGGAAAGCATTGCTACCATAGAAACCTCCGTCAAAGCTATCCAACACTACACGGCGGGTTCCGGTAACATAACCCCAATCATAGATGGGCGTCCGCTCAATCATAGAGCGTAGCCAGTTCGGAGTTTTATCGCTCTCAAACAGCCGCTTTTGCAAACCGTTCTTATACTTGTAGCCTTGAAGCACAGGAAGATAGCCAGTACGCTGACTGGTGCCGTGCATTTTCAGCGTGATCTCTACCAGGTCGCCGGCACGGAAAGCAGACAGATTGTAGGCAAGCTGCTCTGTATCGGCGTGTTCCATGAAGAGCGGAGAAATCGGATCGGACTTCTTGCGGACACGACTTCCGCCGCCAGGACTTCCACCACTACGGTTGCGCTTAGGAATGTACTTCTCACAGATGGTGATACCGTTCACGACAGAAATTGTGTCTCCATCTTTCAGCAAAGAGGTATCAATAAATCCCTCCATGCAGGAGATGGGCAGAAACAAGCCATCACTTTTTTCTCCTCGGAGCTTCAGCGCCTTAATGTTGCGCTTCTCTGGATCGAGGTAGCCGCCGGCGGGGTTGCCGTTCTCATCTTTTCGCCGCAGAAGGTCGTTCTTCTGAGCGAACTCTACACCGAGCTTGCCGTCTACGGGGAAGTAGACCCCCAGCTGGTCAGGTTCGGTTCCAAGATCCACAATTACCGTGTTCCCAAAGCACTCGCCACAGAGCAGACGATCAGCGTTGGTGTGCTTACGCAGATTGCGGATTTTGGTGACATACGCACAATACATTTGCATCTCTCCTTTGATTTTATTCGTCGTTAATAGAAAAAACAAAAAAGAATAAATATAGGGGGTTAGGAATACATAGCTTTCAGCCTATGCGCCACACTCGCAACACCCTGAGCAGCTTGACGCATTTCATCTTCCGTAGTATCAAACCCCATTGAAATACGGACGGTACAGGCAGCGCTTTCCTCAGATAATCCAATTCCACGCAGAACGTGTGAAGTTGTGGCGTCGGATGCGCTGCAAGCGGAACCAGCAGAAAGGTAGATGTCTTGCTGATCCAGCAACAGAAGTAAAGATTCGCTGTTGACTCCCGGCAGTGTCAAGCTGATGATAGCGGAGGAACGCCGGTCGGTATCGCCGTTGATATGAAACTCTCCATCCATTTCGACATTAAGCTCATTCAAAAACACATCCCGCAAATGTGCCCACTGTGCCATCTGCCTTGGCAGGCGCTTGGTCGCTATCTCTGCCGCTTTGCCAATCCCCACGATTCCTGGTACATTCTCGGTGCCGCCTCGCAATCCACGCTCCTGACCTCCACCATAAACCCACGGTTCCTTTCTGATTCGATTGGAGATATACAGCACTCCAATTCCCTGGGGTGCTCCGAACTTATGACCGGAGAGAGATAGGAAGTCCACATTATAGGCGTGAACGTCGATTGGAACGTGACCCGCCGCCGCTACTGCGTCTGTATGGAAAGGAACGTCATACTTTTTACAAAGTGTTCCGATTTCTTTGATAGGATTCACCGTTCCAAGTTCGTTGTTGACCCACATGACAGAAACGGCACCCAGCTCTTTCTTGTTTTCAATGATAAGCCGCTCCAAATCATCCAGGTCTACCGAGCCGTCCGACCAAACCCTTGCGTATTTCATAACAACGGGGAGCGGGCATACACACGCATTTTTCAACGGTTCAGAAATCGAATGATGCTCAATCTCGTCCGTAAGGACAACGTGTTTGGTCAGACATCGGAACCAGGCGTTGTTCGCCTCAGTTCCGCCGGAGGTAAAAAATATCTCCGAAGGGTCTGCACCGATCATTAGCGCTACCTGTTCTCGTGCCTTTTCGATAGCGTGGCGGGCGTTGATACCCTGGGAATGGATACTGCTGGGGTTTCCAACATGACACGTCTGAAACCATGGAAGCATGGTATCCAAGACTTCGGGAAAAGGTGCGGTCGATGCCGCATGGTCGAGATAGACCAATGATATCACTCCTTCGTATAAGAAGAGGCTCAGACCGTAGACAGCCGGCGTGCTACTCTATCGTTCTGAGCCTCCTTTGATTTTATTCGTTATTAGTCGTTGACAACAGGACGCAGTGCGTCCTCGATAGGCTGGTAGCGCTCAGTGTTCAGCGTTTCCAACAGACACTCATAGGGATCGAGCTTGCCACTCATCACCATCTGAGCGATGTTGACGGAGAAACCGCTGACCAGCGCCACGCCCATGTCGTTCTCCCTAACGGGAATCGTCCCAGAGCGGCTGGCAACATTCCAGAACACCAATCTGGGCATTTTGTAACCTGCCTGCTGATACCGCCTATTGATCTCGTCAAAAAGGCGGGCGTTTGGCCTCTGCGTGTTGTAGCTCCACCGATCTCTCGAAGGAGCACCGCAGCTGGCACAAGCATCAAACTCCATATCGGAAATGATGAGAATGTTGGCAGGCAAGTCATTCTGATTCATATGCTTAGAAACCGCTGTTTCCAGGATGAGATCAAAGACTGCCTCCACGTTGGTATTGGCTCCAGCATGGCAAGCATGGACAATTTGAAGCCGCTCATAGAGGTTCTTGCCACTGGAGATGTCGAGGAGCTGCGGTCTGTCGGAGAAGGACATATACTGATCCTTGAATTGACCAGAAGATCGCTCGGCAAAATAGATCGCCAAGGCGTTTGCCACCTCCAACGGACGAGCGGAACTCCCAGGGAGCATCACCCACTCCATACTTCCGCTATCGTCCATAACCACCATCGTGTTTCCACAACCCTGTACCGTGTCAGGCAAATTCTGCCACAATGCCTCCAGTGTGGCGTCCACGCCGTGGCTCTGACGATACTTGTTGACAATATCGTGCGGGAACAGCGTACCAGCGTTGATCTTGGCCTCGCCGTTCTTCACCCGACTAAGGAACTCACGGCGGCGCTCCTCATCGTGGCGGAGGAAAGCCTTGTTGTAAATCAGGTTGGCACGGGAGGGGACTCGCTGGTAATCAATCCCGTCCCAATCGTTCTTGGACATCTGCTGCTCCACAACAACCAGGTAACGGGACAGGCCAGAAAGAGTATGCCGATAGGTACGCTCGGTCATATTCAACCCTTCGCACAGAATACGGGCGTAATGACGAGACTCCTTAGAAGAGGACTTGCGGCGCGGCATCCACTTTGCCAGCAGAGAGATCGGCTTCTGCTCGACGTTGTTATGCAGATCGTCATGCAGCTGCCTTGCCACCAGCTCAATCACCTTATCGCCCACCGGCGTATCCAGCAGACACCAGAGATCGTCCCAACGCCCATACTCAGGCACCAACGACAGCACCGGTGTAACGTACTCCGGAAACTTCTTTGCCATCGGCACCATAGCCGCACGAAACAGTCGGCGCTCACCCAGCCCGCCACGCACATCGCGGGCAAAGAACAGCCACTTCATCGCTGTCACCTTATCCTCGAAAAACGCCTGGGTGAAGCGATCCGCGATCTCCTTAACGCTGGCGTTACGGAGAGACGCCACGGCAAAGTTGAGATCCAGCAAAGATCGACCAGTGGTGCGATAGCCGACCGCCCCATTCTCGGTAACAGAGATATTGTTTGCGCCGTCCAGCATCAGTCCAAACCTGTCTC
>PXZU01000067.1_pt1 | contig 16954 bp, 27 predicted proteins | sample 2941351 | NCBI WGS metagenome assembly PXZU01 (sample SAMN08721892, study PRJNA434045) | Viral metagenome, whole genome shotgun sequencing project. | isolation source: viral particles isolated from 30 fecal samples collected over 86 days | host: Mus musculus | place: Germany: Kiel | collected 2017-06 | reverse complement strand
AACGCAGTGATAATGGTAGCCACCAGGGCGATAAACGCGTTGATTACAGGGGTCAAGTCAGTCATGTGGATCATCCTTTCAAAAAATTTTTTAAATAAACTCAAGAAATCTATTGACTTTATTTAAACTCTGTGGTATACTTTAGTTACAGTAAAGAGACGGAGGAAAACAAAATGTTTATTACGATCAGCGACAGATATATGACCAAGGAGCAGCTGCTTGCCAGGCGTGGTATCCCTTATCTATCTTGCGCCCATGCTTACGGAAAAAAAGATGCACTCAAAGCCATGGGTTTCCAGTTCAACGCCACCAGCAAACACTGGGAGATCAAAATCGATCCCGCTCACTTCATGGACCTGTGCGCTGAAACTGCCATTGCTTGTGAGCTGAGCGTCAACGAGTTGGAGAGTTTCCTTGAGGAGATCGGATTTTTCCTGGAGTCTTCCCGTGGGACTGGATTCTGCAACAAGTTTACAGTTGATGGCCTGGATGAGCGGTATAACGCATACTGTGACCGCATTGGATATTGAGATAAACATATTGCTGGCCTACCGGCGAAACGGGGAGAAAGGAAACGATCATGAACGAAATACTTTACATCATCATAAACAAGGAAAACGGGGCCGTACTCTCCAGGCGCATCAACGGGGGAGCCAAAAGAATGGCGGTCAAGGACACCGAAGTCCCTCATGATGAAAAGGGGCTTGTCAAAATGCTGGACGTGCTGGAGGTCATGGGGTATCAAATTGAGCGCTATGAAACCGCCATCTTCCCGAAACACGGACCTATGACGCGAGAGTCCAGATATGATCTCAACAGTTTAAAAATGATAAGCATCGACCCGGCATCCGGAATTATTGACTAAGGAGGAGAAGTGAGCTATGAAAAAGATCATCAATAACAAGGTATATGATACCTCTACCGCCGAATGCGTGGGAGAATGGAGCAATGGAGACTACCCGAACGATCTTCAGTACTGCTCCGAGGGCCTTTACCGCAAGCGCACGGGGGAGTTTTTCCTCTATGGCGAGGGCGGCCCAATGAGCAAATACTCCATACCCTCCGGCAATAACCACTGGAGGTACGGGGAAAAGATTATTCCGTTGACGTACCAGGCTGCCCAGGAGTGGGCAGAAGAACATCTGGACGGGGAAGAATACGATGAAATCTTTGGGGCCGTGGAGGAGGACGAAAGCCGGACGATCCTCACGGTATCAATTTCCGCCGGCTCCATTGCAAGGGGCAAGCAGGAAGCTGCGAAGCTGGGGATATCCTTTTCTGCCTATGTGCAATCACTCCTGGATAACGCTCCCCCAGTGTGAATCCCAAAAGCCCCCTAATCAGGGGGCTTTTTCTTTTCCCCCAGCACGGTTTTCAGGCACATCAACAGCAGCTCGCCGCCGAAGAACACCAGGATCACCCCCAGCAGGGCGGATGGGTCGTTGCCGGTGCGGGACAGGATGCGCATGGCGTAGGCGGAAAACGCCGTCCCGCAGATCACGCACCACAGCACCATCCCCTTGGCAAAGAGGTGGGGCACAGCCCGGAGCTTGTCCAGCAGTTTTTTCATCGCAGGCCCACCTTGACGGCGACAACGATCAGGATGGCTTCAACGATAAACCAGATCACCTTGTCCGACAGTCCTTCCCAACGTTTGGCGGGCTTGTGCTCCACTTCGTTAATCTTATTCGTCAAAGACTGCACCATGATAGTCAGACTGTCCAGCTTGCCGTTGACATTATTCCAGTTGGCGTTCTGGACTGCGTTCTCCTTCTCCAGCGCCCGGAGCCGGTCAAACATACCTTCGTGCGTCTTGCTGTGCTGTTTGTTGGCCTCCTCCAGGGCTTCCACCCGGGGGAGCACCGGGCAATCGTTGCATTCAGCCATTTCTTACACCTCCTCATAGAGCTCCCAGCCGTCCGGGTACGCATCGGGCGACCACACATTGCCGTCAATCTTGGACTGGTACAACGTGCCGTTATGCTCCACGATATCCCCAGCGTCGTAAGCGTCGTGGGCCCCGGAGGGCTGCGCCCAGATAGGGTAGCCGCTGTCGCTCAGGGAAACGCGGACGTACAGCGCCGGAGTGGATTCCGGAGGCCACTCAGCGGAGCTGGTGTGGGCCTGCGCCACGGTGTACAGGATGGGGTCGCCGTTCCTGTCATGGCCGTCGGTGATGTAGTCCCCGGCGGCGTAGGCTTTGCCCACCTGGTAGGCGGGGTAGATCATGGCCACCTCCCTGGCCAGCGCCGGGGAGAGGTTGGCGGCCGTCATCTGGATGGCCCGTTTGATCTGTTGCATTTCTTGCATCTGGCTTCTTGTAAATTCCATTTTTACGCATCCTTTCGTCATTTTGACAAATAGTTATATCGTCCGCCAATTCCCGGGCGGTTTGGGGCCGTTTTCCTGGGTATTCCCCCGGAGCCTTACTCCAAAAACGCCGCCAGCAGTTCCCCCTCGGAGTATGTACGTTCCCCCGGACCGGGCGGCTCGGGGACCGGCCGGGGCGTCCAGCTGGTTACGGTGGGCACACCGTCCCGGTCCTCCACCGTGAGGTCGCCGAATGGGTAATTCTCCAGCGTCTCGGGGGTGCCCACCTCCGGGGGGAGGATGGCATAGCCCTCGGGGACGGGGATAGGGGCGTTGGTAGTCTGGTTGTCGTGCCCCCCGTTTTCGTGGGGAGCTATCTTGATGATGGTCACTGAGATTCCTCCTTTCAGCCGAAAGCAACATAGTAATACCCTGTGCCGCTGGCATTTAAGTCATAAATATCATTGGCCCTCCACCCTGAGACAGTGAGAGAGTTTCCGCTCCAGGAAAGATACATAGAAATACCGCCGCTGCCTGTAGCAGGTCCATACGCTTCTGACATTCCTTTTATCAGAGCCAGAGTACCGCCAGCGGCATTCTGTCTTGAGTCAGACGATATAAACACAATTTTAGGTGGAAACGAAAACTGAATGGTAAATCTTTCAGCACCATTCCCGGAGCGATATCCAATCTCGTAACCGCATTTCCCGCTTATTGCGCTTTTGAGGGCTGAAATATCTGTCCCAATTTTGTTCAGCACATCATCCGGCACAGCCTCACCCGTAAGACCATACAACCCCGCCGTCTCATCCTTGAGCAGGTTGACCTTATTGAGGCTTGTCCCCAGCACGTCCCACCCTGGGGGGTTGATTTTCAAATCCACAAACACCTGTCCCGAGGCCAGGGCCCGGATATAGTCCTCATAGGTGGGATAGAGGGCCAGGGCGTTGGCCACGGTCTGGAGGGTATATGCATTGCCCGCCCCGCTCTGTACTCCGTCTGTCAATCCAATCACTCCTTTCATAGTGCCCCCCCTGCCAAGGGGGGGGAGGGCCATGCGAAGCATGGCGGGGGGGTTCACCTAAAATGCTCCGCACTGCAAATTTCCGCTCTGCCAGGAAAAGTACCGGGGGAAGTAGCTGTCCGCCTCCACCAGGGCCTTTTCGATGGCGTTCCACTCGTTCACGCCGGAAAACCGCATGGTTGCCGGCGGCTGGGCCTCCACATAGAGGTTTTGCGCGTCCCGGACGGTCATCACGTCCCGGAGATACCGCTCCATCTGCGTCCGGTTGGGGGCGTCCTCCCCCTTCCAGCCGGTCTGGGGCGACACCTGGGCGATATAGCCCCGCCGCTCCAGCTCCCCGGCCAGGTAGCGCAGGGCGGTCCCAACCCGGTTCAGGTCCTGGGCGTCATAGCTGCCCCGGAGGCAGGGGGCGGTGAGGAACCATGTCCGCTCCTCCTCTGTCCAGCTGTCCGCCCCCCGTCTGTACATCTCCCGCAATGTGTCCAAGTCGGACACCGTCCGGTCGGTCACCAGCCGGATGACGTACACGGTCTGGGAGGCGGCCAGACCTGCGCCGTCCACGGCGGTGACGGTGATGTAATTCTCGCCGATGGCCAGGTGGACATCCTGGGAAAACTCCATGTATTCTGTGGGACCCGACGACCCCGGCGGGTCACTCCTTGCATTCTCTGCCTGACTGGCTGACCCGACCAGGTGGTCGGGCCCCACAGGGATAGGCTCCTTTGCCCCCCCTGCCAAGGGGGGGAGGGCCATGCTTTGCATGGCGGGGGGGGGCCCCTCTACCCCCACAGAGATGTCCGCCACTCCACTGGTGGCGTCCCTGGCCCAGCCGGACAGGGTGATGTGGTCTGCATCTACCACCCGGTGGGCGTCTGGCAGCCGGAGATAGAGTACCGGCGGCACGGTGTCCACCTGGTAGGCGGCGGAGACAGTGGAGAGATTGCCGTCGTAGTCCCGCACCGAGGCGGTCACCGTGTGGGCCCCGTCTGCCCAGGGCTCTGGAGGCGTCCAGGTAAAGCGGTAGCCGCTATTGATCTCCTCCACCTCAGCCCCATCCAGGGAAAAACTCTCCGGGTCCACCCCGGAGCCGCCCTCCTCATCCACAGCTTGGAAGACAATGGCCGGGGTCTGGGTGGTCAGCCAGCCAGGTACGGGGGAGATCAGGGTGAGCACGGGGGCGGTGGTCTCCCGGACCACCAGGCGGAGGTTTGGGTACCGCTCCCCGCTGAGGGTATCCGTCTGCCCTGCATCGTTGGCCGCCTCCACCGTGACGGGGAAGTACCCCCCTTCCTGGTGGATGGAGGTCCCTGGCGGGGTAAGGTACCCCTCATACCGCCCGGTGGCGGGGTTGAGGGTGAGGGTCACCCACTCCTCCCCCAGCCTGGCCCGGACCTGTGTCAGCGCCATGCCGCGCCTCCTTTCTGCGTTGTGTCCAACTTACGCCGGATTGCTGTTCCATGCCCCGCTGATCCACTCCATGGGGGTGGGCACAACCTCCACGTCCGCCGCCGCCACCGAGATCAGCACCGGGCCCCCCGCCTGGGCGGGGTTGGGCGTCAGCAGGGCGGATATGATAACCGGGATGTAGGCTGCCATAGGGTCCTCCTTTAACTCAACAGGACGGACAGGAGATCGTCGGCGGTGTAGGTCTTTTCCGGCGGTTCTGCAGGCTCCGGAGGAATGACCTCATGGGGCAAATCCACCGCAGTCCAGCTGTCAGAAATATAATCATAAATTACTTTTTGCGTGTCCGGGTCGTATGCGGGAGGAGGCGTCCATGTAGAGGACGCCGGAAGCAGAAACACGTCCCGCCCTTCTCGCTCGCTGTGCACCGGGTCAAGCTGGCACACGGTTTCCCCCGTATATTCCATTTCAACGTTATAACAATAGGCTTTCAAGGTGACCTCCTTAATACTTGATACATGGCAGCAGCCCCATATTTTCCGGCCTCACACGCACTCCGTACGCAGTCCGTGATAAATAACCGCCATCGCCTCCCCCTTTTGCGGAAACAGATGTGTAAGCATCTCCATCGCTCGCTGTTACCGTTGGTAATGCCTCTACACCGTTATTATTGTAAGCATACGGGACCAATGTAGCGTTATAGGCGGTGCCTAACGTCGTTGTCGGGGATTTTCCGGACGATATCCCGCGCAAAAATTTATTGCGCAAATCCGGCAGTTTAAATGTTGTGGAGTCGCCGCCAAACAATTTCCCAATTACCGCATACAGCCCAGAATAATCCGATATCAGCAAGCTGGACCCATCACAAAACAGGTAGCCGTCGGGGGGAGTGCCTTTTGCCAAAAAGATAATCCCCCCAACCGGGACCAATCCGGCCCACATATCATTGGGCACCGCGTCCAAGGACAAACCATGCGCCTGGGCATTTTCATCGGTCAGCAGGTTGGCCTTATTGAGGGCCGTGCCCAGCTTGTCCCACCCCGGAGGATTGATTTTCAGGTCCACCGTAAACTCCCCAGCAGCCAGGGCGGCGACCAGGGCCGGAAAATCAGGGCACAGGCTGGCCAAGTTAGCCGGGGCCTGGAGCTTATAGGCGGTACCCGCCCCCTTCTGGATGCCGTCCGTCACTGCCCGTCACCCCCGTCCTCAGCCCCCCCCTGAAAGGGGGGGAGGGCCATGCTTTGCGTGGCGGGGGGTTCCGCCGCGGACAAGGGGATCACCCCAAACGCCCGGAACAGATTGACCAGGGCCTCGTACTGCTCCGGCCCTAGAGCCGCAAGGGTTTCGAGGATTTCACCCCCCCCCCCGCTTTCACACGCTAAAGTGTAAATTAACCGTTTCAGTTCTTCCATATCTGTACTCCTTTCTGTGGGGCCCGGCCAGGTGGACGGGCCATTTCCTATAGGGGGGTCTCCTCCGGCCGCTCCCATGCCACCAGGGCAAACCCGGTGGCCCCCCGCGCCCCAGGCTGTCCGGGGCCGGGCTGCTTGGTCACCACCAGCTCAGTCTTGGTGTTGACCACGGTGGAGGCGGCGCCGTTGGGGGTATAGGTATACGTGCGCAGATACCCCTCTCCCGGCTCGCCGCCCTTTCCGCCCTTGCCGCCGTCGCCGGTGCCGGGCAGGGGGCTGGGCACGCCGGGGCGCGAGAAGGCATTCCCGCTGGCAATATCGGTATATCCATTGGGGTAGCGCTGTCCTTCCTCGCTGGAGTACACCCCAAAGGTGGTGTGTCCTCCCAGCCCCCCGGCCTGGCCAACGGTAGAGCCGGGGGAACCGCCATACCCCAGTATTACGTCAAACTCCTGCCCCTCGTTGCAGTCGATCACACCATACCAGATTTCGCCCCCCTGGCCATCCACGCCGTCCTCTCCGTAGCCGGAGCCCATGCTGTCGCCCAGGTTGCCGGTGCGGCCGATCCAGCCCGGTCCCCCAGGTCCGCCGCCTTGGCCGCCCCGGCCCAGCACAATCCGCAGCTGGTGGACGCCGGGCGGGGCGGTCCATTTCCCGCTCACCCGGATCACGTCAAACTCGGTCCACAGGTAGCTCCCGTCGGCCTGGAGCAGGGTAGACCGGCAGCCCCGGAGCACCCCGTCCTGAAACTGGAAGGTCTGGCTCATCCGCCGGGCGGTGGTGGCGGAGCTCTCGTCCAGCCACACGGTGTCCACGTCCCCGATCTCGCCGGCCGGGTCGCCCCGCCCGGTGGTCTCCAGCATATTGCCCCCGTACTGGCTCAAAATCAGCCGCGCCGCCGCCAGGGCCTGGGCCTCGGTGTGCAAAAACGGGTTGATAATGGTCACCGTTTTCTCGCTGGTGGTAGAGTTGCCGGAGACCACAAACTCCCGCTGTACTCTCTGGCTTTCCATCTCCCCGGTGTTCGGGTTTTCTACCGTTTCGATAACGGCCAGCTGAAAGATCAGCGCCGCTAGGCTCTCGTTGGCCTTCATGGTGGGGTACCGCTCCAGGTTGTCCAGGGTGATCTTGTTCCCCTGGTTCCACAGGGGCTCCGCGGTCAGCTTGCCGTCTTCCTGCCGTGCCCTGGGCCACACGCCCGCCGCCATACAGGCCCAGCGGAGGATGTCCCCGCACTTCTTCCCCGTCACGTCCTCCCGGCTGTTTGCGGTCACCGGCGTATTGACGTAAGCAGGATCGGCGTGCCAACCGTTGGCAAAGTTGTCTCCCAGCTGGCTCACCAGGGCTTTCAGCCAGCCCCCCAGGGTGGTGGGCAGAGCACCGGGCACAATAAACGTACGGCCAGAGATCAGCCCGACGATGTCCACCAGGTACCAGCTCATAGTGACCTCATTGCTGGAGGTCTTCCAGCCGTCCCCGGCCTGGTAAAACACCCCCAGCTTTTTCCGCTCCATACCCCGGTCCGTCCCACAGCCCAGGTAGATGTCTACCCCCTGCCGCTCTTCAATGGACTGAAAAATGGAGTCCTTCCGCCTGGGCTCAAACCGCCGGTCTTTGTTGTCCATGGATAGGCTGACAGAGCCATAGGGCAGGCCGAGGCAGGAGAACTGCCCCTGAAGAGTGGCGGAAAAGGCGGCAAAGTCGTCGGGGCTCCACCGCTCAAAATACCCGGCCAACATCTCCACCAGCCGCGCCCGCCGGCTGGGCAGGGACCACCGGGTCACAATGAGCCGGATGGCGGTGGGGTCGTATATGGTAAAGTCCTTCAGCAGCACCGAGGTGTCGGTGTTCCCGGCAAACTCCCGGGAGAGATACATCTGGTCGTTGGACCAGACCTCCACGGTAAAGTCGGCGGGCACCCCGTCCGCCGGGTCGCCGTCAAATATGATGGAGCAGGCCTGTAAAATCCGCACATTGGCAAAATTCAGCTGGACAAAAACCTCTGAAAACGCACCGCTGGAGCCGCTCAGAATTTCCGAGGCGTACCCAACCTCATTGGGGACGCTGTAATCGTCTGGAAACAGGTCAAAACTGCCGTCTCCCAGCCAGCGCCCCCGCTCCAGGGTGGCGTAGCGGTCTGGGGCGTCGATGATGTAATTGTGCAACTGCTCCTTCCGGCTCCAGGCCGTTTCCGGGGATGCGGTGACAGGGAGATATTTCTTGTCCGGGTCTGAGATATCCACTACAGCGGACAGCTCGATCCGGCGCGGTGACCCAACAATAGCCTCCCGGTAGGCCTGGGTTGCCTCCATCACGGCGGATTCCCTCCTTTTTCAGCTAAAAGCCGTATATCGATAAGTCGCATTGGACTGGTTCATAAACTGCGGATTTCCGGCAAAATCTGCTGTAAATTTAACTCCATTTGTGACTCTGGTGGTTCTCAAGGACCATGCCCCGTCCGATCCCAATATCACTCCTGTGGTACCAACCACCGCAAAAGCAAAAGTAGTTCCGTCTTGAAGAAATCGGTGCGCTGTACCTCCTATAAATGTTCGCTGTTAATCATGGGGTTTTATTTCCTCAAACACATAGGAAAAGTTGCTCCACTCTGGAAGTTCATCCTTCCAGCTTTTCAGCGCAGGCGTTGGGCTTGATGTTAAGTAAAACTCCGTTGTAAAAGTATCTTTTCCGCCAGTAGACGGCAAAAAAGTTATCATGTGGCTTTCGTTTGCGAAAAGCACATTGTCCAGCCGCTGGAGAAGATTTGTGTCAATGTCGGAAAAATCCGCTTCTATTACCCAATAATATCCCCGCTTTTCCCGCACAAGACGACCGCTTATCATACGGATATACACATCAATGTCTTTCCGGTAGATTTTAAGGCTCCCGGATTCCATATCCTCGATCAGGATTCCGTCAATGATTAAAAAGTTTTTTTCTTCCATTATTCATCATCCATCGTTTCAGGGTTTTCTCGTTCCACCGTGCGTAAGCTGTCCAGCGTTCCACGATAGAACTCTTTCCCGTCGATGTTAAGCGCAAAGGTACTCTGGTTTGTACCGCCGCTTGCCGCCGCGTTCGCCGCCGCGTTCTGCGCCGCTACACGGCTGTCTCTGGCCGCTCTGGCCTCTGCCGGGGCGTTGCTGGCCACGGTCAGCCTCGCGGTAAGGTTGGAGGATTCTGCGTTTACGGCAGCTCTCAGCTGGTCGGACACATTCCCGATATCCACGCCATCCAGCAGATTGCTTTTCAGTGCGTCCTGCACATCCTTTGCCATTCTGTTGGCACTGTCCACCGCATCCGATGTGCTGTCGGTAATTCCCTCCGCTACACCCTCACCTATCATCTGCCCCACTTCGTCCCGCATGACCCGGGAGGGGGAGTGGATACCCAGAATTGATTTCAGACCGCTGACCACCGATGTTCCAATGGATTTGACATTTTCCACCGCCGCACTTGCCATAGACTTAATGCCGTTGATCAAGCCCTGTATCATGTCTTTGCCGATGGCTTTGAAATAACCGGGCAGATCGCTGATGACGGTCCGCCAGTTCTGGACCAGCGTTTGAGCAGTGGTCCTGACAGAGCCAAACAGGGACTTGACCCCGTTGATGATGCCGGTCACGATCGTTTTTCCCAGATTGATCCAGTTGAACGCCGTGATCACATCGAAAATAGCCAGGGCGATTTTCGGCGCGTTGGCGATCAAAACCGGGATGTTCTGGATGATGCCCTGCACCAGCTTTGCGATCAGTTCCGCCGCCGCCAGGAGCAGCTTGGGCGCATTGTCGTTGATGGCCCCGGCCAGGTTGGAGACGATAGTCGGGACTGTCGCAATCAAATCCGGCAGGGAGGCAATCAGCCCGTCCGCCAGGGTCTTGACCAGTTCAATGGCCGCGTCTACCAGATTCCCCACGCCATCCCGCAGGCCCTCAGAAAAGCTTAATAGGACGGACAGTCCAGTGGCAATCATCTGCGGCAGGTTTTCTTGCAAGTACCCAATCAGGGCAGAGAAGATATTCTCGGCTACAGTCTGGATTTTCGGAATGCCGGCCTGGATACCGGACGCCAGCATATCAAAGAGCTGCATTCCAGACGCGGCAATGGTTGGGGCGTTGGCAGACATAGAGGTAATCAAGGTATCTGTAATCTTCGGGACTGCCGTAGCCAGGGATGGAAGAGCAGTAATTATCCCAGTAATCAGCCCCGACAAGAGTTGTGCGCCGGACTCCATCAGCGCTGGGAGCACACTGGAAACCAGAGCTGGAATTTGTCCCGACAGAATGGGAGACATTTGCTGTATCGCCTGCCCCATCCCGGTCAAAATCTGAGTAATGCGCGGAATGATATTATCCGCCGCTGTTGCCGCGCTGTTGATAAAGTTGTCAATCAATGCGTCCAGGTCTGCGTTTTCATCCGCAATTCCTGTTACTAGGTTTGCCCATGCGGACTGAGCCGCCGCCACGCTGCCTTGGATTGTGGACGCAGCCTCTTTTGCTGTGGTTCCGGTAATACCCATCTCCGTCTGAACAACGTGGATGGCCTCCACGATATCAGCGTAAGAAGACAGGTCAAATTTCTGACCGGACAGCTTTTCAGCGTCCGCCAAAAGCCGTTGCATTTCCTCTTTGGTGCCGCCATAGCCAAGTTTGAGGTTGTCCAACATCGTGTAATTCTGCTTTGCAAACCCCTGATAGGCATACTGGATGGATTCCATAGCGGTGCCCATTTTGTTGGCATTGTCCGCCATGTCGGTAATTGCCTGGTCTGCGACGTGTGCGGCTTTCTCGGTATCTCCGCCCAAACTTTGAAGCAATGAAGCGGAGAAGCCAGTCACCGTCTCCATATACTCGTTTGCGGAAAGCCCCACGGTCTTGTAAGCGTTGTTGGCATAGTTCATTACAATGTTCGCACTGTCTTTGAACAGTGTTTCAACACCGCCAGTAAGTTGTTCATAGTCTCCGTAAGCGTTAAGTGCTTGTTTGGCGAATACCCCAACCGCCGCACTTGTCGCAGTAACCGCTGCTGTAACGGCAACAAACGCGGTCTTGAGCCCGTTCACCGCTCCACTCGCCACGCTCTTCAATTTTTTGGTTATGTCTGCTGCATCGCCCAGTATTTCAATGACAACAGAGCCGTCCGCCGCCATAGCTTCACCTTCTTTTAATCGGAGTTTTGTGGTATGATGTGGTTGGAAGGGGGTGATGAAATGAATTTGCCACCGTTTGAAGAATTCAGGAACTCAATTACAGAAGAACGTTATTTAGAGCTATGCAAACAAATCAACGATACTGAAATAATCCAGCTTGTTGACGGATTTACTCCGGAAAACATAAACGTCTTTTGCAATCAGCTTGTAATGTTTACGCTTAAAGGCGCTCTTAAGCTCCAGTTCGCTTTTCTGGAAGAGTACCACGAATGGCTTCGAGGCAACCTTTAGCAATTTCATGCCCATCAAGTTTTACTTCCGCATCCGGCCACCTTTGTAGTTCCTTTACAAAGGCGGCTATTTCAGTTGCGCTCCCGATGATAGTCATGTTTTCCTCCTGTATACAAGAAATTCCCGCTATCTCTATATGGTCATCCTTTGACCTGTTTTTGGGCCTCTGCGTACCGTCTGCGGGTCTTTTCCAAAAATTCCTGGTCCAGCTCCTCCACGCTCTTACTGGCCCGCTCAGGGGATTTCAGGGCGTAAAGCCGCCGCATTTTTTCAACGTGCTTCCGCTCGGATTTACTCATTTTCTTTGTGTCAGCTGTCCGGTAATACAGCCTGCGCATAAACGGCGTTTCCGGGGGAAGGTTGCACAGCAGCCGCTTGAACGTCCACCAGTGGATTTTGGCTGTGGACAGGTCCAGCCCGTAAGCGTCCAAAAAGGAGGAGAGAAGTGCGTCAGCGTCCTGTGTAAAGTCATAGGCCCGTTTTGCGGGCTTTCCGCTGTCCTCTTTCTTCTCTCCTCCTCCGTCTTGATGGGAATAAAATTCGATCATCTTTTTCACGGAATCTTCCACAGGTTGTGGGATTTTCTCCAGGTAAAAGGCGTTTAATAGGCCCAAAATATCAGGCTCCAGCGCCGTGCTTTCCTGTTCTATCGCCACTCCTACCCGGAAGTCGGTGTCCACCTCGACTGTCCGTCCGCCCACCTCCACGGTCTCTGGAAGGGCCTGGAACGGGTTGGTTTTCACCGTCTGGCCCGCCTCTTCTCCCGGTTCACGGGCTTGCCCACGGTTTCAGCCAGCTTTGTATGCTGAGCCGCCACAGCGTCAGTAAACTCCTTGTAGCCGTTTGCGATGGACAGGATGTTCACCCGGTTTCCGAAAATCTTTTCGGCGGTTCCGTCGCCGATCACGTCGTCGAAGAAGTCCAGGAACAGGTTAGCCTGTTCTCTCAGCAGCTTCATGGCGCTTTCCCCGTCCGACTTTTGGCTATGGAGGTTGTTCACATCGTCCTGAAGCTGCTGTACAGCCTTTTCCATCCGCTCCATGTTGTCCAGGTCGAAAGTGTCGTACTCCACCTCAACGCCGTTTATCGTGTACTTTTCCATCAGACCTTCACCTCGCTTGTCTTGCTCCTGCCGGTCTCAGCGGCTACTGAAGCGCCGGAAGCCGGTTCATATGTATACTCTCCGGGAATCTTGGTGGCGGAGATATCCACGTCAAACTCTGCCGTGTTCCCGGCGTCGCCGCTTCCGTCGCTGTTGACGATGATGGACGCCTCGCCCCTCTCGCCCTCGCCGGTCAACATGGAGAAGTAGACGTAGGGCCGGACCACCTTTGCACCGGTGCCGAACTTGATAGCGTGGGAAAAACAGAAGTCCTGGAAGGGGACGCCGTGTTTCCGGTCGCCGGTCACGGAAAATGTACGCTGTGTGGAGGTCTTGGTGGTGGACCGCCCCTCCCGGATATAGGTTTTGTCGCTGGTCTCGCTCTCCAGACTGGCATCCACGCCGCCCACGGCCCCCTGGACGACCTCATAATCGTCCACGTTAGTGGGCGTCCCGTCCGTAGAGGGCTCGGAAATGTCGATTGCGAGGATGAAATCATCTGTGTTGGCAATTCCCTCAAAGCTCTTGGAGGGCGTAATACCATTCATTACTTCCGAAACTTTCATGATGAAACGCTCCTTTCTGAATAATATGTCATTGTCATAAGAATCTGATGGTCCTCGTCGCCGTTGTCGTACCGGCCAAACAGGGAAGACCGGGCATTGACGGTGATTTTCTGGATTTGCTTTCCGGCCCCGATGTTTGGCTTATCCCAAAGGCGCGGATTTCTTTCTCTCCAGCTACGCGCTGCCCAGTCTCCAACAGCGTCCAGCACCTCATCCATCTTCAGCCGGTCGCCGTTGGTGGTGGGTTGATCCCGGTAGATCAGCTTGAATTGGTACTCCGCCCGGTAGTCCCCGCCCACATAACGCTTGGTGATATACGCCCCCTGGATGGTGGACAGCGCCATACAAGGCTTGTCCTCGTCCAGGAATTCAAAGTCAAACCGCCTGATACCTGCGGGGAAGTCCGGATACTGGTTCAGCCACACAAGCAGCCCCCGGCTCACCTGCTCCTGCTCATAGGCCAGGACGGTCTCCCTGGGCTTTTCCGGCTCAACCAGCCGTGATTTAATTGCCATCGTCTATTGCCCTCCCGTAAACTCTCGGCCATTCGTCAAGATTCATAGCCTTGGACGCCTCAAACCAGTGGTCCTGTGCATCTGCGTGTGACGCTTTGTTAAACACAAGATTTCGGTCTGTCAATACCTTTGTCGTCCCACGGGATGCCCACGGGCTTCCCGTGGCCGGGTCTACCATGACTTTTCCGTTATACAGATACCTTGCGTAAGGTCCTTGGTAGGTGATTGTGCCGCCGTCCACTTTTGTCCTGTTCTTTAGGGCCCCCGTCAACATAGGGACAAATTTCTCTGTATCCCGCGCCGCCTGGAGGGCAAGAATGTGGTCCGCCTGGGGTGTCCGCCGTGCAATCAGCCGCGGGTCGATGTTTACTTTCACATTGACTTTCATCAGGCACCACCGACTTCCCAGTGTTTCAGGCCCCCAAAATCTTTCTCGTCCACCGTGGTTACGTTGTGGACGTAATCGAAAGAGGCGTTGATCTCCCGGAAGCTCAGGCCGGGGCGTACAACCTCACCCTTGACAAAAAAGCAGTCATTTGCCCGAATGGTCCAGTGTCCCGACTTGTCCATAGCGGTCTCATACTTTTTGGGGGAAAGGTAGGCCTGCGGCTTGCCCGTCACGCCGTCCACCGCCTCCACATTGAAGGGTACGATTAGGTTGACCGAATCAGCGTTGGCCAGGCCGCTTTCCCTGACGTTTACAGCCTTGCTGGAGTCGTAGAACACGCCCCGCAGGATGGTGATGTGGTTGACTGTCTCAAAGGTTACGGGGTCCTCTGACGTGTTGTAGACGGTTACGGTGTGGGGGAACATGGTCATACTGCCCCAGCCTCCTGCCATGCCTTGTAGATTTTCGGGCCTTGCAGGGCAATCCAGTCCACCATTTCCTCGTTTTTGGCCCAGCACTCTACCATATTTGAATTATCAGATAGGCCGCTCTCGTTAAAAAACGCATGTACAATCTCATGCCGAATATTATCCCGTTTAACTGCGTCCTTTTCGGTCTCGGAATCGGTTGTTGTATTGAGGTTTGCAATAACAATCTCTTTAGCCGCCGCACTACAGTATCCGCCACACTCTCCAACCTGAACATTCATCGCGGCACATACTTCTTCATCATTTTTGAACATGATGGTGTACTCAGTCCCCAAAACGTTAACTGTCACCGGCAACGCCTCCCTCCCCGGTACAAAAGCCCAGTCTGTGCCAGGTACTGCCGCGTGATGTCCAGGAGGATGGAGCGCCCTTCCGCCGCCGCCTGGGCCGCGCTCTGGGCGCTCTCACCGCCAGACCGGTAAGACCTTGACCAACTCCCTACCGTCTCGCTGGACACCTCTGTGCCGCTCTCAGAGGCCGCAGACAGGCTTTTTTGAGCCAGTTCCTGGGATGTTTCTATCACCTGGTACTGCTCCGCCAGAGCACAGCAGCACATTTTTACCGCCTCCAGCTCTGCCCGGGCCTCCGCCTTGCCCATTGTGATGTAGTCAATGTACTGACTTGCCCGCAGGGCAAAGCGGGGGAAGTCATCCTCCTGGATGGACCGGCCAAAATAGCTGTTGGTGTAGTAATCGTAGTCGGCGTAGATCATAACTCTGCCGCCACCGCCTTTTTACGGGTGGCTCTCGCCTTTGTTACTGGACTGCCCGCCCCGGCATCCAGAGACGCCGGGGAAGGCTGGTCAGACAGTCCGGTTAACCCCCCGAAGCGGAAGCGGCGGGGGCGTACACGGCGAAGGGTGCCCGCTTGGTCTCGTCAGGCTGGAACGCGTTGATGGGGTTGGGGATTTCCCAGCCCAGACGCATTACTGCGCGGAGGGCGACCATGTCCTGCTGCGCCAGGGAGTAGATGACCTCCTTGGTGGCCGGGTCGATGATGGTGGCCTGGTCCAGCATCTTGTACGTGATATCCTGCCGGATCGCGTAGACCAGCTGCGAGAAGTCGCCAGCGATTGCCAGCGCCTTTGTAAAATCGAAAGCGCCGTTCATGGGGAAGGTCAGGGGAATGCCGTCAAGGGCATACTGCGTTGCGCCCTGCATGTCGCTCTTGAAGATGGGTTGTCCGGTGGTGTCTTTCAGCCCGCGCAGAACGGCCCGCATCTTCACTGCGCCCATGATGCCGGTTGCGTTGAACCCGGACTCCTCTACCTTAGAGATCACGCCGCCGACGCCCAGCAGATCAGTAAAGGTATCATCAGTAGCCGTAACAACGGCCCCAGCTTCAGTCGCGGTCTCAAAAATGGACTTGCGCCAGGAGGCGGGCTTGTCCACGCCGAAAAGGATAGCTTCGTCGATCTTCTGCCCAAACGCCTCCACAAGGCGGGGCCGGACCTCACCCCAGATGTCGTAGTTGGAATCATCCAGCACGGCCTCGGGAATGGGGACGATCACGGCCAGCTCCTCGGCAATAATGCGCTTCTTGCCCCACGCCATCTTTGTGGTCTGCTTGACACCAGTATCGGAGTCCACCCAGTAGGCCGTGGGAAGCATATCAAGCACGTTCATGCTTTGGGTCTTGCTGGTCATGTTGGGCAGTCTGCGGCCCATCTGGAGGACGGCAGAGCCCTGAGAAACACCCTGGATGATCTCTCTGGTTACATTTTCCGGGATAAGCCCGGACAAGTCAGTTCTGGAAACGATTGCAGGTTCAGCAAAAAACTGCAATCCAATGTTTTTCAGCTTAGAAAATTTCATATGTACCTCACTTTCTCGCCCCACGAATGAGGCTGTTCATCATTTCATTCGGATTTTTTGCAGGCTGACCGCCGCCCAGCGGAGCGGACAGGTCCACCTTCACAGTCCCGGCGGGCGGGTTGTCTTTCAGGTAGGTCTCCGCCGCCTTTTCAAAGTCCACAGTGTCGGTTACCAGCTTGCCAATCTTGAACGCGTAGTAGTCCACGTCCTCAGCAGAAACGCCTTTGCCCAGCAGGAACTTTTCCCGTCTGTACTGCTCCAACTCCGCATTGGCGGCGGCAAGGGCCGTCTTGCTCTCGCTCAGTTCCTTGTCCCGCTTCTCCTGCTTCTCGCGCTCGGTCTGCTGGCTCTCTTTCCACTTGTAAAAAGCGTCAAGTTCCTCTTTTTCAGGAACGCCCTTCATTGCTTTGGCAATGCGCTTGCCAACGATGGCATCCAGCTCCGACTGAGTGAAGGTCTTCTCAGCCGGGGTCTGCACCGGCGCGGGGGCC